>LWDU01040744.1_pt1 | contig 111137 bp, 127 predicted proteins | sample 727161 | NCBI WGS metagenome assembly LWDU01 (sample SAMN04566230, study PRJNA314399) | hydrothermal vent metagenome | isolation source: deep sea hydrothermal plume seawater | place: Mexico: Gulf of California, Guaymas Basin | collected 2004-07-11
GGTAGTCGGTCGCTGCGCTGAAGAGGCATGTATTGACGGCTTCTAAACGGCGAGGATCTATGTCGCTACAGACGACGGCAGCGTCGGCAGTTGCTCGGGCATCAGCCTCAATCACTACTTCCCAACCTGCTCCGGGAGAGTCCGCTACGTCATTGTCCAATTCTTGGACCAACTCAATCGGTACGGCTTTGGGGTTGGTGCTGACGTGGGTCACTTCCCAGGCGGGGCCATGACCTACCCAACCGATTCCGAAGAACCACCAGATGATTCCCATTATCAAAGTCCAACCCCAAAATCCTGTCCACGCGACTAGGAATCCAAGTCTGACACCGAGGTTGGTTGCTAACAGCAGGTATACCCCGCCGCAAAGGGTCAGGACGGCAAGGAGAACTGCTAAGTAACCAGTGAGGACCGGGTCCCAGCTGACAAGGGCCAACAGACTCATTTGTCGTCCTTCGTTGTATGCAGTTCTGTGAACTGAACTGTCGATTGTTCAGCAGGGTCGAGACTTCGTTCATATTCTGCGATGGCACGGATTTCTTCTTGAGATAGCACCCGTCCAAAGCCTGGCATTCCGTAGTTCCCTAACCTCGCGAACTCGCCATATGCAACGTTGTCAGCAGCGCCGAGGGTAATAAATGAAATTTGATCTTCGATATCGGGGAACAGCCGCTCAAGGCTAACCACGTTCAACGCAGGTCCGTAACGACCTGATCCAGGTGGACCTGGGACCACTTCAACTGCACCACCATTGTTGGGCAACTGGGTGGATCCACGTGCCGGCCAGCGCGGGGTGTGACACCGAGCACAATGAAGTTCGAAAAGCACTTGACCTTCAGTTTTCTCTGGGTGCGCGGCTGTTGATGTCTGCTTAGCTGAAAGAGCTCTGTCGCGAGCTTCTTCATCGGAGATCCGTTCTCGCCAGAGCCACGCAATAATGTTGTCAACTTCTTGCGCGGTCATTGGTCCGCCACCAGGCAGGCCCCACGCAGGCATGACCCCTCGCCCATAATTCAAGATCTGTCGTACTTCGTCGACTTCGTCGAGCGTTTCGGCTTCAGTATCAAAGCGAGCAAAAACGGTGTCCAGTGCAGGTGCACGCCACGTTGTCTTAACGACGTAGTTGTCTTGGTCACTGAACTGATTCCCTATATCAAGAACTACTGGCGCGTAGTTGGCTCCACCTAGATCAGCTCCATGGCAAACCACACATTCCAGTTCTTCTGCAAGCCGTTCACCGGCTGCTGCCGCTCGTTCACCGAAGCCTTGCTCGGCACCGGCGCGCCGTCCACCTTCGCGAAGCCAATAGATCGGTAGTGCCAATGCAATGATTAAAAGCATCAGAACGCCGAAAGCTTGGACTCGTTCTAGACGATTTCCTTCGAGGGCTTCATCATTTGGTAGAGACCCGCGGTTGGGGGCGAGTTCGATTTCGCTACCGACCTCAGATTTGCTTCGCCGGATGTTAACGAAGACATAGATCGCCCAGCCAACGACCACAATGGACAAGAGAACCATGGCGATCGAACGCTCGGTGGTGGCAGCATAAATCACGGGTTATTTACTCCTGCCACAGTCAGCGCGGATGGGGGAACAAGGACGTTATTCATCAGGCGCAGTGTGGTCCTTCTAAACCTTGACCCGTGGTATCAGTGCCAATAGGTGGGCCTTCGATGATGACTTTGTCTCCATCGATGATCACTGGGAAGCGGTCCATGCCTCGCGGCGCCGGGCCTGCCTTTTTTTCCCCAACACGGTTGTATTGGGAACCGTGGCAGGGGCACTCAAACCACTGCGATGTCGAGCATGACGGAACTTTGCACCCAAGATGTGGGCATTTCTGCCACAGCGCTACGTATCCCATCTTGATGCCCTGCAACACCGATCCCGAATAGACCACTTCTGCGGCTTGCTGTGTTGCAGCATCCATCGGATAGGGCTGCAGGTATGTCTGTGCTTCCGAGAAATAAGAGAAGTTGGCAGCGGGGGTTGCCGATGAGATGACTTCATTTACTGAGGAGATGGTTCCAATCTTCACCTTGGAGCCGAACCCTGCTGTGGGGCGTGGCCAGAGGAATGCAATGTTGGCGGCACCGAATGTCGACAACCCCATCGTCATTAGCGTTATTGATGCGCGATTTAGGAACTGGCGTCGAGTGACCCCAACCTCTTCAGGGTCGGGTGGAGTCCAGACTTCTGGCGTTGTCGGTTCGGGCACTGCTACTTCCGTGCTCACTCGTGCAAGAGCTACTGATCGTTCAAGTTCGCGCGCCTCATCGCTCGCGGGCGGAGCAGCCATGGTCCCCGCGTCTCGTTTACGGGTCTCACGTGACAGATGCCCTAACCCCTGGGCATCGCGTCGACGCAGAGACGTGAATCCGACAACCGCCGCGAGGACGACGAGCACTGGGATAGCTATCGCGATGACCATACCGCTTGACACTGCGCTGCTCCTCAGAGGTGAAAGATCCCGTGGAGGCCGGTGTCCCACGGATAGGTGAAGTTGAAACCTTGGCCTCTAAAGAAGGAGCCAATTATGACAAGCACTGCCCAGAACATTAGATGGATGGTCTGGATTGAGATCGCGAATTTGCGATCCTCAGGTGCATTAGAAGGATTGCGGTCAATGTAGGGAGCAAATGCCAATAACACCAACACGACGCCTGGGATGGTGACCCCCGCAATCATCGGGTCGAACATCGTCAATAGTTCTTGCAGCCCCAAAAAATACCATGGTGCTTTAGAGGGATTAGGTGTTGCGTTGTGGTTGGCTAACTCAAGTAGCGGAGCATTGATGAAGATAGAGAACAGCGTGACGAATGCCGTTATAAAAAGCGCAGACGTGAATTCTGCTGCGAGAAGATGCGGCCATACGTGGACTTTGTCGCCCGGATTAGCTTTAACGTCCTGAATTGAACCTGACTTTACGACGGTCAGTAGTCGATGAGTGTTACCGCTCGGACCAGCCATAGCTGGGGGTGCAATAGTTGCTACGCCCCCGCCTGAAGGTGCCGCTACTCCGCCCTGTTGACTTTGTTCTAGTAGTGAACGGGGGATGGTTTCGCCATCGTCATCTGAGGGTTCCGTCTTGACCGCAGCGGGAGTGACGTCGCCGTCAGCCTTTGCCTTCGCCTCTTGGCTTCTTTTTAAAAGATGTTCAGGGATTTCGGTCATGGAACTGCTCGTACTCCTCGACCTAGAGCGGACCGGAGATGCCGCCGTCTTTGCGAACTCTCCAAAAGTGGATCGCCAAAAATATGACGAGGACAAAGGGAAGCATCAAAACGTGCAAGACGTACCAGCGCAGTAATGTTTCCGCGCCAATTTGTTTGCCTCCCAAAAGGACAAACCGCACTTGGTCTCCGAACACTGGCGTAAAGCCCATCATGTTGGTACCCACCGTTACCGCCCACAGGGACAACTGATCCCATGGAAGGAGGTACCCAGTAAACGACAGCAAAAGGGTGAGTTTGAGGAGCATGACTCCGATCACCCAGTTGAATTCGCGCGGTGCTTTGTAAGCCCCGTGGTAAAAGACCCGGGCCATATGTAAGAAGACAGACAGCACCATGAGGTGCGCACCCCATCTATGCATGTTCCGCACGAGCAGGCCGAAACTAACCTGCGTGTGTAATGACTCGATGTCGCTCCATGCAGCAGCGGCGGTCGGCCGATAGAAAAACATCAGAAATATGCCGGTAACTGTGAGCAAGATGAACAGGAAGAAACTCAATCCACCTAGACAGAGCGTGTAGCTGACCTTTACGGCATGGCGCTTTACCTTCACTGGGTGAAGGTGATAGAGCACACTGTTCATGACGACGTAGGAGCGATTTCTGGGGCTGTCTGTGTAGCCCTTTCTAAAGATGGAGCCCGGACGAAAGACTGAGGTCCAGAACTGGCTGTCTTGCATCCAGTCGGCTGCAGCTGTTGCGCCTTGTCGCAGTTTCTCGGGTAGGGACTGCTTTGACTTTTCTATTGAGTTAGCCATGGGGTTCGTCTAATCCTCAGAGTCGCATGCCGTAGGCGTAGCCGTGGGTGTGGGTGCGGGTGTGGGTGTCCCCTCCAGCCGGAGGATTGTCGACCACTTTGCCGAGTGTGATGACACCGGTGGGGCATCGGTCAACGCACAGGGCGCAGCGAGTACACACGTCGTCATCAATGATGAAGATTGCGTTGTCAGCTGGGTCAAGGCCTGGAAGATCGGCATCGATCGCTTCATCAATTGCTTCGACAGCGATGTAGTGGATGCATTTCCAGGGACAAATATCGACACATCCCTCACATTGGATGCATTCGGACTGGTCGATATTGATGAATTGCTTGGGCTTCACCGCCGCCGCTAAGTAGTCGGCGTCGACTGTTTGTAGTACGTAGTCGTCAACAAATCGTGGCATCGGTGGATTTGCTTCGGTCTTGGCCATGTCAGTTGCCCTTCATCAGTGGGCGCCCAAAGTCAGAGATGGGCTCAGCAACGGCTTTTTTCTGGTCTCGCTTCTGCCACCACATCCAGAGGAAAGGGAGTCCTGCAAGAACGGCAAGGTGTTCAATCACGACAACAATGTCCGAAACTTTTTTCAGATCCATACGCATTGGCGGAAAAGTGATCGGGCTCCCACCAATAAATTGGCCTTCGGTGAAGAGCATGCGCTCAACAGACCAACCCCATTCGTTGTCGGTCAAACGCACCCACCGGTCCGGGACAACGCCGAATGCCATAAGGAGCAGCATGAATACATATGCGGCTCCGAGCATTGCTTCACCCCAAGAGGTGCGGCGATCCGTGGGCCTGCGTTGCCCGTACGCGATGATGCCATAGACCATGAGACCTGTGATCAGGATTGATGTCACAAGTGCGACCACTGGTCCTCCTGCCTGGTACGTACTGTCGGTGCGTGCTAACCGGATGAGGTGAGACCTTTACAAGCTTCACCCTGTGTAAATCCAAAGTATGAATCTACGGTCAAATCTACCCGAGCGACGCCCGGATCGTTCGACGTTCTACCACGCTTCGACGACGGATTCGTAACTCAAGAACGCCCTATATGGTGGCATCCGCGTGGCCACAATACCGAACCCAAACGAGGATTTTTTTTCAGAACTTCAATCTGGACCAAACTTAAGCAAAAACTGTCTGCCAAACTTGGTCCTCTCACCTCACGACGGCCTATCTTTGATCAGCGCACCTACCTTGTTCTTTAACAGCACAACCTGCGATGCGGGGCACCACGTTGGTACCTCGCGGAGGATCCAGTGACCGAAGTTCCCGAATATCTATTCGAGCGTTCACGTCAGAGACGTATAGACCTTGGCCTGCTCGATGACGGCGGCGGCGGTACTCCCTCCGCGAGTGGAGCTTCAGAGGGCGGCGCAGTCGCTAGTTCAGGGCCGAGCAGCGCTGATGTGATCGCCGCGGCGAAAGCCGACGCGAAACTTGAACTTCAAGCGGAGTCCGGGATTGAACCGGTTTGGGTTTCTGCGGCACGAAGCCGAACCAAGATCCCAATATGGGCACTTCCCGTCATGTTTTTCTTACCTTTATGGGCGTTCGTGTACGTGAAACTCACCGAACCACCTCCGGAACCGGTGACCGCTATCACTGAGGGAGCAGCTACTTACGCTGCGCGTTGTGCAAGTTGTCATAACGGAACGGGCGCTGGGAGCGAGGGCGGCGGAGTCGGGCGTCCCCTTTACAACGGTGAAGTCTTATTGACCTTCCCCAAGCTTGAGTCCGACATGTTGCACTGGCTTGAGGTCGGCTCTGAAGGTATTGGGATTGGTAATGCCTATGGCGCCACCGATCGGCCTGGAGGGGCTCACATTTCTGGCGAAACCGGAGCCAATATGCCCGGTTTTGGTGGGGCATTGAGCGAGTACAAGATCTATTCAGTCGCTCGATATGTCCGCGAGGTGTTGAGCGAAGAACAAATCAGCGACGAAGAAGTCGCTGGTCGTGACGCCGAGTGGGAAGCTCTTGGAGGCGGGAAGGACCTCAGTGGCGGGGGCCATGGCGGCGGTCACTAATCCGAAGTTCCTTTAGGACATCTTGAACAATTTCTCTGCGGCGGCCCGCTGAGTCGAAGGACAAACGTTCATGTCGATGCGTCTCTCTACCGAAGTTCTGGTTATCGGCGCCGGTCCCGCGGGTAGCGCGGCGGCTCATTGGGCGGCTAAAGCAGGCCACATGGTCGTAATGCTCGAAAAGGAAACTATGCCCCGCGAGCGGGTGTGCGGTGATGCACTCACACCCAAAGCAGTTGGCCACTTACATGACATGGGGCTCAGTGTCACATGTGATGAGTTTCACCGTCACCATGGGCTGCGTATGACTGCGCATGGTCGCAGCATCGAACTTAGATGGCCAACTGATCATGATCATCCGAGTCACGGTTTAGTTATCCGACGCAGCAGGCTTGATCAGCTGTTAGTCGAGCACACCGCAGACACAGGGGCTCAAGTGTGGACGGGGGTGGAGGTCCTTGATCCCATCATCGAACACGGACATCTGCGTGGTTGCCGGGCCTTTGGTTCAGGCAATGGCACTGGGCCCCACGGTGAAATTGAGGTTCGCGCGCGTTTTGTTGTCATCGCTGACGGGCCTCTTTCCCCATTTGGGCGTGCGTTGGGCACTGCCCGCACTAGAACCTATGCACAAGGGGTAGCGATGCGTGGCTATTTCCCAAGCATTCATCATGACGACGATGTCATCGAGTCGGTCTTTGATTTACGCGACAACACTGGAGAACAACTCCCAGGTTATGGCTGGGTGTTTCCGGTAGGGGATGGAACGGTTAACGCTGGAGTCGGTTTGTTAAGCCATCATCATGGGAATGACCCTCGGTCCATGCGGGAACTATTCGATCAGTGGATATGTCAGATTCCCGAGTATTGGGGAGTCGTATCAGAAGATATTGAGAGCGAACCCGAAGGCGGGCGTCTCCCTATGGGGGCTTCGGTCCGTCCTCGGTCTGGTCCCAACTGGGTTGTCGTCGGAGACGCAGCTGGCAGCGTCAACCCATTTAACGGCGACGGGATTGAGCCCGCGTTGAGTAATGGGCGCTTGGCTGCAACCGTTATCAGTGACGCCATCCGCAGCGGAGATGGTTTGGAGTTGCGACAATACGAAAGGCAACTGGCGTCAAAATATGATCACTATTACCGGCTTGGCCGATTAGCTACTAAGGCCCTCGGCAAGCCAGGGCTGATGCGGCGGTTCACGCTGCTCGGGATTCAATCACGGGTGCTCACGGAACTGGTGATGCGAATCTCTACGAATCTGGTAAACAACGATGCGGGTGGGACCGAGTCGGTATACGAAATTGGGAAAGTTATAGCTCGGCTCGTCCCAGACCGCGACTAACGGATTCGTGACGTGGCCACGCAGCGAATGCGAATATCAAAGAGAAGCTGCGCTTTCGGCTGCAGCCCCAATCACAGTGTCAACAACATCTTCTGTGTGAGCTAGCCCGACGAATAGCGCCTCGTATGCTCCGGGTGCCATTGCTACGCCACGATCAAGCATCTCGTGGAAGAAGCGGGCGTAGGCTTTTTCGTCGGTTGTTCGCGCCTCATCGTATTGAGTCGGGGCATTGTCTCCGAGGAAAAGGCCTAGAAGCGACCCGACACGCGGGGCTATTGCGGGCAGGCCAGCACCGTTCAAGACTTTTTCGATGCCGGCGCTGAGTCGTTCGGTCATGGCGTAGAGCTTTTGATAGGCCGCTGAATCCAAAAGTTGTAAGGCCGCGCAACCTGCGGCGGTTGCGAGCGGATTACCTGAGAGCGTCCCTGCTTGATAGACGGGCCCGACAGGGGCGAGCGTGCTCATTATTTCTTCAGATCCTCCGAAAGCTCCAATTGGTAGCCCACCTCCAATGACTTTGCCGAAGCAAGCAATGTCAGGAGTGACTCCAAACCATTCGGACGCTCCGCCGCGGGCGAGACGGAATCCAGTAATCACTTCATCGAAAATCAGCAGAGTTCCGGCAGCGTCACACGCCGAGCGCAATTGAGGGAGGAATCCTTCCAGTGGCGCGATCAGACCCATATTTGCTGCTACGGGCTCCACAATTACGCAGGCATCGTCTTGGGTGATTTCGGGTACTGCGTTGTAGGGGACGACGATGGTGTCGGCGACGGCGGAGGGGGGGACCCCTGCCGAACCCGACAAACCCAAGGTGGCGACACCGCTTCCACCTGCTGCGAGAAGCGTGTCAGCGTGACCGTGATAGCAACCAGAGAACTTGATTACGCGGTTCCTGCCAGTGTGGCCGCGGGCAAGACGGATAGCGCTCATCGTGGCTTCGGTACCACTATTCACGAGTCGTAGCTGTTCGATACCGGGGACGCGGTTTACGATTTCTTCCGCCAAGAATATTTCTCCTGGGGTAGGCGCTCCGAAGGACGTTCCCAGAGCGGCCGCTTTCTGAATGGCTTCTGTGACTTGGGGATGAGCATGACCTACTATCACCGCTCCGTAAGACTGAACTAGATCGATGTATTTGCGGCCTTCAGCGTCGTAAACGTGGGCCCCTTCCCCTCGAACTACGAAGTAAGGGTCGCCACCGACAGCTTGGAATGCCCTGACCGGCGAATTCACTCCCCCAGGGATGAGTGACTGAGCGTCACGAAAAAGCTGGCGGTTGGTTTGTGAACCCACATATTCTCCGATCATCCCAGATTCGTTAGGTGTGATTGCATCCTATGGCTAGCGGCGGCTACGCGATGCTGGAGTTATGCCTCACCAAATAGTAAGTCGAGCAACGCGTCAGGCGGGATCTCGTCCAGCGTTTCAAATCGGGCATAGGCACCAGAAAAGTCGAGGGATGTAACCAACGGATTTGGCACCACCACAGTTCTTATGTCTGCTATTAACGCCGCTTTCAACCCGTTAGGACTGTCCTCTACTACAGCGGCCGCACTCGCATCTACCCTCAACAGTTCGAGGGCGTGGAGGAAGATATCGGGAGCGGGTTTGGCGACCTCACCTACATCGTCGCGGCACACGATGTAAGAGAATTTTTCGTACAGCCCAACCCGTTTGAGATGCTGATCTACCCACGCGTGAGGCGAGCTGGATCCGATAGCTGTGCTAATCCCGCGACGCGCGGCGGCGTCTAGAAGCTCTGTCACGCCCGGAAGGATCGGTTGGTTTTCTGTCATTTCGTTTTTTATCTGCTGACGCGCTTCCATAACCAGATCCTGATCTAGGACGTGTCCGATGCGCTTTTCCAGTTCTTGTACCCAACTTGATTTGCGGTCAGTCCCCATGCCTGCAAGCCACCAGTCCATCGGGAGGTCCACGCCGTAATCTGCCCAGATCTGCGCTGTTGATTCACATGCAGGGGTCTCTGTGTCCAAGATGGTCCCGTCGAAGTCAAGAATCAGCGCGTGGGAACTCATCTTTGGCCCGCCACCGACGCCACGGCCTGGACGAGCCCCTCTATCGACTGTTCTTCAGCGATAGATGTCACGCTGACGCCCAAGCGCTCACATTCTTGAGCCGTCGTCTGCCCTATAACGACTACCTTGGCTGCGCTCTTTCCGCCAGTTTGTTCAAGGTGTCCTTTCACCGCTGAGGGCGACGCAAAAGTGACTACATCTGCAGCGATGGCTTCGGAAACTAAATCACGGCTTAGCGACGGGAACACCGTTCGATATGCAGCTACCCCATCAACTTGCCATCCTCTATCTCGAAGTCCGTCAACAAGATCTGTTCGGCCGTCCGATGCCATGGGAACTAGAGCACGGTCACTAGGTTTCGGGTTTGGGAAAGCTTCGGCTAATGAAACCCCGTCGTGCCGCACTGGTATTAGATCGGGTTCTCGTCCCATCTCTAAAGCGACCTTTGCCGCTGTTGTCGGTCCTACTACTGCAATCTGAAGATGCGAGAACCTTTTAAGAACTCCTCTTCGTGCACCTCGGGCCATTAACGCCGCCACCGAGTTAGCTGAAGTAAACGCAACCCAGGAGAACCGGTCCAAGCGGATAAGGGCGTCATCTAATGGTTGCCCTCCGTCTAAGGGAGGCACTATCGCAATTGCGGGAGCGGCAACAACCTTTGCGCCAGCGTCAGACAAGGCTTCAATTAGACCTGAGTTTTGGTGCGAGGCGCGGGTTACAACGACGGACTTTCCTTCAAGCAGCTTAAAACTCAAGAGCTAGCTCCGTTTATTGATAGGAGGGCGCGTCCGCCGTCGGCGAGAAGTTCCTCAGCGACGGCTTTCCCCAAAGCATCAGCGTCGTAACCTTGTTGCCGATTGCGCAGCAGAGTGGTGCCGTCTCTTGAGGCGAGCACGGCATCAAGTTGGATGATCCCTTCTTCCAAGTACGCGTGAGCTCCAACTGGCAGCTCACAGCCACCACCCAGTTCGGCTAGGTAGGCACGTTCAGCTTCGACGCAACGTCTGGTCGGGTCATCGGATATTCCCAGCAGCTGTTCATTAATGGTGAGATCGTCATCACGGCACTCCACAGCAATGGCACCCTGGCCGACTTGCGGGATCATTTCTTCAACGCTGAAGACCTCTGCTACGGAATCTGTGAGTTCGAGGCGCTGTAAGGCGGCCATTGCAACCACTACGGCGTCAACGTCTTCTCGTTCTGCGACGGCGATTCGTGTTTCCATATTGCCTCGCAGCCCTGTGAATTTCAGATCCGGCCGAACGTGAGCGAGTTGCGCCTGTCGCCGAGCCGAGCCTGTGGCAATCCTCGCTCCCTGCGGTAGTTGTTGGAGGTTCATCCCAATCAGCGCGTCGCGCGGGTCACCTCTTTCCAAGAATGCGGCGAGATTGAGACCGGGAGTAGGGGATGACATCAAATCTTTCGCGCTGTGCACCGCCAGGTCGGCTTGGCCCTCTAGGACTGCCATTTGCACTTCTTTGACGAAGACGCCACGACCTGCCATTTCTTGGATTTGCCGCGTCTGATCTTGGTCGCCTTCGGTAGTTACGATCAAAAATTCGACGTCAATGGCACTCAGCGCTAAACGATTAGCAACAGCCTCTGCTTGCCAGCGCGCTAACGGGCTCGATCGTGTCGCGATGATCACGAAGACCCTCGCTCAAAGGTCAAAGAGGTCGCGAACCGAGTCTGCAAGACGGTCACCCTTTGCTGATCCTGCGGCTTCTTTTAGGGCAGCAGTGGGTTCGTGAAGAAGCTTGGCCACAAGACCACGGGTGAATTGATCAAGAGAAGCACGGTCTGAATCTGAGTAACCAGCCTTTCGCGCAAACTTGTCTACTTCTTGATGCCGCTTTGCTTCAGCTGCGCCTCTCATCGACGCTATAAGCGGAGCTACTTCCCGGGCGGATCGCACGTCAGCGAACCGGTTGACCTCAGATTCAACTATGAGCTCAACCGTCTCCACCTCATTTGCACGTTCCATCCGACCGTTAGCCGCGAAGCTAGACAGATCGTCCATATCGAGAAGAGTGACCCCGTCGATTTGGGCAACCTCAGGGTCGATGTCTCGCGGCATCGCTATATCGACGATGAGCAACGGCTCACCTGCTCGTCGGGCGATGACCTCGGCGATGGAAGTGTTGTCGAGAATTACTTCTGTGGCTCCAGTGGACGTCATCAACACGTCAACGTCACCCAAAGTTTCTCCCAAGTCTTCAAGTGGTATCGAAGAACCGTCGATTCGAGCAGCTAAGGCATCGGCCTTGGAAGTGGTGCGGTTGGCTACATAAACATGATCGGGTCCTGCGGCGGCCAAGGCGACGATCATTCCTTCCCCCATTTCCCCCGCTCCCACGACGAGCACCGTTCGTCCGATCAGGCTGCCAAAATGTTCTGTCGCCATCAAAACAGCCGCATGAGAAACTGACGCTGTATGTCGGCCTATCGAACTTTCGTTACGCGCACGCTTGCCTGTTTCCACTGCATGTCGAAAGAGAAGGTTTAAAACCGCTCCAGAAGTGCCCTCAAGGCGAGCTGTTTCCCATGAAGTCTTTATTTGGCCTTGGATTTCCGACTCACCCAACACCGCCGAATCAAGGCCCGATGCCACCGAAAAGAGATGCTTCACGGCATCGTCATCATGATGCACATACAAACAATCGGATATGTCTTCCGGCGTTACAAAAGCTGACTCTGCAAAAAAGTCACGCACTTCGGCATACGCAGCATGGAATTTTTCTGCGACAACATACGCCTCGGTGCGATTACAAGTCGACACAATGACTGCTTCACTTATGTGGTCGCGTTGGCTAAGCCCTGCCAGGTTTTTTGGGAGATCGTCCGCGCTAATGATGGACTTCTCCAATAGCTCCAGCGGAGCACTCCGGTGATTCAAACCAATAACAACGATGGACAAGAGGCGACCAAATCGATCAAGAAAACGTGTGGGCTCAGTCTCTCAGCAACAAAGCCCTGTTTCCACTCTCGCAGTCGTTCATTGGCAGATTTTGTTGCGTCAGAAAATTAGTTAGAACGAAATGAAAAGTAGTTGGATCGTAGCCGTCACGAATATCAGCATCAGTAAGGCAGCGAGTACAAGCGTGGTACCTGGTCTCAAGTTGCTTCCCTAATTGTGACTTCAGCTCCGATGTCTAATCCTGCGGGCACTACACCCTCGTCTCGTCCAGTGGCGACCGAAAGCAACCCATGCTCATCATCAACGAGTGCTAATTGGCCTGGGTTCACATCCATCGGACTTTGCAGCCGAACAACCCTTTTCTCATCACCAAATTCGAGGACAAATACATCACCCATACCGGAAATAGTGTCGCGGTCGAAATTGAGTTGGGCTGCGCCTCGACGGCCTTTACCAATCACCTCGGCAGATATCGAACCGTCCTCTTCAAGGCGCGATACTGGGACAAGTGACGGAAGTAGCAGATTCGGGTCGATACTGTCGCCAAGTTCTTCAATGGGTCGACCCGCTGCTAGATGCCCAGAAACCGGACCAATCACATCGCGCGCCGGATGTTGGACACCGGGCGATATGGCATGGAACTCAGTATTTGTAAGCTGCACAGCGCGGTCAGCGCCCCCAACTACCGCAACAGCAGCACCTAATAGTCCATTGTCGGGACCGACGAGCACGGCTTGACCGTCTCCGACTTCGACGGCGATGGCAGGGCGGTCTAGGACTGACCCCACAGATGCGAGGACCAGACCTGACGCAAGGTACGGCACGCTGCGAGCAAGCATCAGCGAACCTGCACGAACACCGCCAGGGTGGATGTCGTGGCACAGATCTATCACTAAAGACCCAGGAGTCAAATCACGCAAAATGGAGTGCAGTAGCCCCACGGATTCGTCGGAGGTACCTAAATCAGTGAGGCAGGTAATGGTGTCGAACCGTGTCATGGGTCAGGTTCGACCGAGTTCTTGAGAGCGCATAGTTGCCGCCTCAATTGCAGCCGCGAATGCTGCCCTCAATCCGTGTTGCTCAAGCTCGCGGAGTCCCGCTGCTGTCGTGCCGCCCGGTGAGGTGACATCAGCCCGCAGCTCCGCCGGAGGTCGTCCTTCCGAAAGCAAAGTTGCCGCTCCCAGAAGTGTCTGCACCGCTAATTCCGTTGCCACGATTCGACTCAAACCTGTCAAGACACCGGCATCGATCATGGCTTCAGCCACGAGAAAAATATACGCGGGTCCCGATCCTGATAAGCCAGTTACGGCGTCAAGCAGTTTTTCGTCGGTTCGAACCACAGTGCCTACGGCGCCGAGTATTTCTTCGGCCCAGGCAAGGTCTTCAAGGCTTGCCGCTCCATTCCCGCAGATAGCAGCTGCGCCCTGCCCAACCAGCGCGGGAGTATTTGGCATAGCTCGGACCACGGGCAACAAACCCCCTGTCGCGTCGTCGAGTGTGGCAAGGGTCACTCCGGCCGCTATGGACAACAGACGCTCGGTACCTTTTTCGGCAGCTTGGCGAGCTACGGTTGCAACGATGTCCGGCTTGGTAGCAAGAATCGTTCCACTGGCGGGTTCAATTTCAGCGGTGGCGCGCACCCCGTAGATCTCGGTCAGTTCTTTGCGTCGCGGCTCTAACGGTTCTACGACCACAATGCTTTCGGCGTCGCGGCCATGCCGTAGCAGTCCACCGAGCAAAGCTGCGCCCATTTTCCCACCGCCGACAATCAGCAGTTCAGCCATGGGGTCCACGGTACCGGTCGGCTTAGTCAAGACCTTGGCTCTATTTAGTGTGAGCCATCGTTGGGATTGTTCTTGAGGCGCTCTGTGAATCCGATTCGCAAGACTGCCGACCAGTGACGCTCCACGAACTCCCATATCGACCCCAGGATCCGATCGAGTTCATGTTCGTCGACAGCATGAAAGGGGAGTTCGCCCGTCAAAAAAATTGCTTCCTCTGGTCCAATACCGAACTGGGCTCCAACTAGCTCGTAATTGCGACGGAGCAACAACTCGAAGAGCTTTTCTCTATTGTTTTCGGGTGCTGGGAGAAAGTAAGTCTCATATTTCAGCGTTCGTTGTCCAAGTGTGAGCCACACAGTGCTGACATCACGAGCCTCTCCTTCGAGGCGGACGTACCAACGACGTGGGATGTCGGCGTCACGGACAACTTCACGCAGAATCGGTAATTCTTGTTTTTGTGTCTCGAGCCACTTGTCGATCAGTTCTTCAAGCGCGTCTAACTCGTCTTGAGTCGCCGCTTCACGTGTCACACGCAGGTGACCAGTTCACGTGACATTAAGCGACCAAACACCTCAATCGCTCCGCTCGCGCCGGCGTCCCAACTATGCAAGGCGGCTCGTTCAACTCCACGGCTCCCCATGTCGCGTCGCATTTCTGGGTGGCTGAGCAATTTGTCGACGGCGGCGGCGAAAAGCTTATGGTCTCGCTCATCCACAAGCAGACCGGTCACATCATCAACCACATTGTCTCGAAGCCCCCCTACGTCGCTAGCTACGACGGGGATGCCGCAGGCAGCGGCTTCTAAGGCTACGAGACCAAAAGATTCTGAACGACTGGGGACGAGACATACATCAGCCGCTCGGTAATAATTCGGCAGTAACTGGTGGGGCTGGGGATCGATGAAGATAATTCGCTCACCGAGGCCATGACGTTTGATACGAGCCATTAAATCTTCGTGCGTCTCGAGGCCTTGGTGTCCTGAGAGCCCTCCAACAACGACCAGTCGAGCGTCCCTGTATTGGCTGGCAGCAAGAGCATCAATGGCTAGATCCAATCCCTTGAGAGCTTGGATCCGGCCGACGAAGAGCAGAATTGGGTAATCACCTAAACCGACCGTTTTGCGAGCGGAGTGAGATGCGCCGGGGCTAAAGAGAGTGCGGTCGACTCCGGGTGTCAGAATTTCAATACGATCACGCGAGATCCCGTAAAAGGAATCAAGTTGATCTGCTTCGACCTTTCCTGACGCGAAGACGGCGTCTGCACATCCAATGACAGCGTCTTCGGCACGAATTCGATCCTCTGGTTCCGCGTCACCACTGAAACTCTTTATTCGGCCAAGAGTGTGGAACGTGACCGCAAGAGGTATATCGAACCGATGTTTGAGGTGATGCCCAGCTACGCCCGATAGCCAATAGTGGGCATGGAGGGCGTCAACTGGCCGCCGTTCAAGACGGTCCGCAACACCTTGGGTCCATAGGTCCACCACCGCCGGAAGATCACCTTTTAGAAGGCCCAATGGCCCCGCTTCAATTTGGATGATGTTGACACCAGGTTCGATTTCGACAATTTCTGGGTGCTCTGGTTTGGTTCTTCGCACATAAACGTCACAGTCAATACCCAGATTGGCCATCGAATTGGCTAGTTCCCGGACGTAAACGTTCAATCCGCCACTATCGCCAACACCCGCCTGATCCAGTGGTGACGTGTGCATAGACAGCACACCTATTTTTCGGATACCGCCGTGAGTTGGGTCGGTGGTGTCTGTGCTTGTCACGAAGGACCAAGGTAGTCAATGAATCCGGTCACTCCACTCAGTTCCGACTTTGTCCGTAATTCAGATGAATAAAAGGTTGATTGCTGAGACCCAAAGTGGTGTCACTAAAAGGTACGACGAGAACCTTTGTAGATCGTGGCCGCTGTCTGAGGAAACTAACCGCATGCTGATCCGACCAAGAGGTATTGCGCCACCAACTAACAGAGCAAACGTCCAAAACCATGCTGATGAGATCGGGGAGGCCGAGATTTGGATCGACGTCCACAGAATCGCCAACGCCCCGCCAATCCCGAGGAATGGAGCCAAATGCCGTCGTGAGCGATCTCTCATCCCTAATCCAAGACCCAAATCATGCACGTAGACCAAGCTGAGCAGTAGCCCCACGGAGCTTGAGTCGCGGAACGCTAACACCGTCAGGCTCGCAGCCGTCAAGCTTGCCGGCAACCAAGCAACCATCACCCTTAGCGCCTGTCCTAGCACCCGGCTTTGTCTCTTATTGCCTATGGCCGCTATCGCTGGCGTCGCCACAAACGCGGCTGTTGCGACAACCCCGACAAGTCGGAAGTCATTGAGAATCCCACTGAGCGCAACCAGAACCAGTAAGGCGACTGCTGGCATGCGTTCGGAAAGGGAGTTTCCTGAAGCTCGCCACGAAGCAGCGAGCGCAGCGAACATTGAGACCACACCAAAGATTGGCGGGCTGATCTGTAATCCAATCATCAGAGTGCAGTAGCCGATGAACCCTGACAGCAATGCTCGATGTGGGGTCCCGTAGAACATTACGAATCTGTCGAGCGAACCTCTCATTAACCGCCCGAAACTGGAGGCAGCACCGCTACCTCGTCGCCATCTGAGATTTCGGCGTCTCCCTCTACCGGGTCTCCGTTGAGCCATACGCGGCTTATGGCCAAGATCTCCGAGAACGCGTCACCAAAGTCGCTCTGAGCTAGTGAAAGTATTTCGCTGACTGTGGAAGCGTCGTAGAGGGTTGTGCTTGCGCCCGCCGCTTCGCGGGCACCAGCGAACAGCCGAAGAGTCACCACTGCCATTCCTGGATCCTACCTGCGCTTGCTGTGGAGCTTTGGCGGTAACCCGGTACGTTCTTCGAAGTAGCAATGGAAGAAGAGGTGCTGTGTGGAAATACTTGCTCTTCGACATGGCCAATCAGAGTGGAATGCTGAAGGACGCTGGCAAGGCCAAGCTGATCCCCCACTTACTTCTTTAGGAGAGCAGCAGGCGTTGCTTGCAGGCAATCAGTTGTTAAGCAGTGGCGAGATTTTTGACACAATCGCTTCGAGCGATCTGCAGCGGGCTCAACGCACTGCGGAGATCATGTCCGAGATTGTCGGCGATGGAGTGGTGGAACTTCGGACTGCATTTCGGGAACGTTCGGCGGGTAGTTGGCAGGGCCTGACGCGTTCGGAAATTGAAATGCTGTCGCCTGGCGCCATTGAACAACAGCGATGGCCGGAGGGGTATGAGTCGGACGAATCCGTGATTAACAGAGTGATGCCTGCGATCCACAAGTTAGCGAAAACTAGCGACCGTCTTTTAATTGTTGCTCACTCTGGGCTGATTCGCGCACTGGACCGAGCTTCGAAGGCTCTTCCCGCGTCAATTCCCAACCTTTCAGGCCGGCGGTATCACTTCAACCAGCGGTTATTGCCAGGTGAAATCGTTCACTTTTCCGTGGATGTCACCGGGCACGGAATCGAATAAGAAATCGTTATGGGCGCTAGAGCTCTACCTGGCCTACCCATGCTGAAGCCGTACCGGGGTCCGTGTCGTCAGCTAGGGCTCGTAAGGTCGATTCAACTTTCGAAAACTCGACTTCAAGGTTGTCTAACTGGGCTTCACTCAACGAAGTTCGAGGGTGCATGACATTTTTGTCTTCGTTACTCACGAGAACAAGTTTAGGTTCAGATCTCGCTTCTGTATTGACAAGGAGGCGATCTTTAGACAGTGCCGAAGCGTCTTGGATCCGCTGATATTTGAATTTAACTTTTGGTGATGCCGGCCAACATGGTTGCGGCAGCGTCCACGTCAATCTGATCTAAACCAATCAGAACTAGAGCCTGAAAAGGCCCGTCACTTGACGGTTCGATGGACCATCGACGACCTACAACTTCTAGGTGGTACCGGTTTCCGTGTTGGTCATCGAACCAACCCTTAGCTCGAAGGAGTTGGTGATCTGATTGTTCGAGTGCGTTCCCCAGATGTATGGGATCCCATGGTCCTGCCGGGTTTATAACGGTGGAAACGACATCGAAATTACGGAACTTCTCAGAATTCGTTATTGAGACGCCTTTGTTGCCGGCGCCACACAGCACATTCACATCAATTTGGCCCCTTTCCACGGGAACGATCCTGCTACCGGGAGCAGCTTTTGCGACTAGGTCATGGGCTGTTTGGCGAATGTCCTCGTTTACAAGGTCGATTTTCGACAGGACAACAAGATGGGCTGCCTGGAGTTGTCTATGCAACAAGGATGCTGTGCGATGATTCCCTAGTTGCTCTTCGAGCGATTTCGAGTCGGCAACTGCCACGATGCCGTCAAGATGGCATCCATTTGTTCCGTGGATTGCCTGAGCAACGCTGATCGGATCCGCAACACCGGTTGCTTCGATAATGACGACGTCATAATCACCAGTTCGGGCCAAGGTTTCCAATTGGTTCGATAAATCGTCCGCTAATGCGCAACACACACAACCGTTAGCTAAGGAAATACGGCTGGGAGTTTCAGCGGCAACGAGGTGAGCATCTACTTCGATTTCGCCAACATCATTCACAACAGCTGCAATTTTCAGGCCCTGGGGACGTTCCAGTGCATGGCGGAGGATGGTGGTTTTTCCACTCCCCAAGAAGCCAGTTAAAAGTGTGACAGCCAGATCCGTTTGTACATTGCTCTTTTCTTGATCGTGGTGCCGGGATGCGTTCAGGGTCGATATGACTCGACTCCAAGCGGAATCGAGTTCGTCGAACCGCGCTTTAATTGGTTGACTCACCGGCAAGCACAGTGTCGTGTACTTCAATATCTCTGAGGTCTTCGGGGTGGACTTGGTATGGGTCATCATCCAACACGGTGAAATCTGCGTGTTTTCCGACCTCAATAGATCCAAGGCGGTCGTCTCGGTTCAAAATATATGCGGCATCGATAGTGATGGCGCGAAGAGCGCTGTCGACGGAGATCCTTTCACCGGGTGCGAGCACCGTTTCTCCGTCGGCACCGATTCGGTTTACCGCACACCAAGCAGCCAGCAACGGTGAGAGTGGAGTGACAACAAGATTGAAATCACTATGAAGAGCGAAAGGAACGCGCGCTCGTTCTAGGGAGCCAAGTCGCGCTGTTGCTTCGCTACGGTCAGGGCCGAAACCGTGGTCACTGTGGAGTTGAGCCCGGAAGTGAACAAAGTAGATATTGACGGACGCCTGTCCGCCTAGCGCTGCGAGTCGTTTCGCCTGCGATGGCGAAGAGATGCAGTAATGCTCGATCGTAAAACGGTGATCGAATCTGGGATGTATGCGCTGCAGAGCTTCTAGTGTGTCCAGGGTCATATCTACTGTTCGGTCTCCGTTGGCATGCGAGTGGATTTGCACGCCCGCTTTCCAAAACGGGAGCATCCGTTCCACCATGTTTTCCCATGGGATCTCACCAGTATGAGCAGTGTCCTCGTCCAAGTAACCGGGCTCGTTCATCACCAGAGTCATGGACGGGTAAGAGCCATCGTTCACGTATTTGATGCCGTGAGTGTTAAGTCGTTCGTCTCCTTGTCGCCTTTTTGTAGCGAGAAACTCAAGCATGTCGTCACCAAATTCTCTAACAAGCTTGGGTTCAAAAGGAATCATGAACATCCGTAGGGGCAATGTGCCGTCCGACATTGCTCTCGCGTGATCTTCCCATTCTGGTTCGAAGCCATCAGCTAGCCCCCAGATCAAGTCGGCCGTAGTGGTAATACCGGCGGCTTTCGCCACTACGCCCATACGATCGACCGCCGCGCGTCCTGAGCCTGGGCTATAGATCAGGTCTGTCACGGGTCGGGTGGCTCGTGCTGTTGCTTCAGTCTCTACAAACCATCCGTTAAGACGTCCATCTGGATACCGCCCGATCCCGTGGCCTACTGAATCTTCGTCGACATCGATGAGTTTCAACATTGGCGAGTTGGCGTAAATGATGTGAGGCGCATACGCGATGACCCATATAGGAATGACGTCACTAATTTGGTCGAGCATGTCTCGGTCTAGATGCCCTGATTGGCTGGCTGGATCGTATCCCCACGCGGTAATAGGTAGTTCAGGGTTCGGATGTTCCGCAGCTAACGCTCGGAGTTGGTTGAGTACTGCGTCTCGAGTGGGTAGTCCCTTTCTTAAGCCCTCCGGGGCAGCCGACTCGATCGGGCCAACATATTCCAGCCCCATGTAGGTGCCACTTATCCGAAGATGCGTGTGCGGGTCGATGAAGCCGGGCATCAGGATCTTCTCGCGGTAACGATCGTCTATTGAGTAGGGGTAGCGACGCAGCCACGGCTCCATTGATTCGACGGAGCCCACAGACACAATTCGCCCGCCTGCAACTGCGACTGCGGACGCGTCGGGACGTCCTTGATCCATAGTGTAAATATGTCCAGCTGTGTAGACAGTTATGTGTTCCATAGGAGCCCCAGATCGCTGTTCGTACCGTATCCTTCTCAGCTCTCAGGTTTCACGAAATCTCATTCGCAGCGCTGGACAGCTTGGTGGAAGTCTCGTTACACGGGTCAAGTTCAACTCGATGGCGAAGATTCACTCGGGACTTGAATCCATTTGGGGTCGTACAATTGTTTTTGTGGAAGAGGTTGAGTGCACAGCTCTCGAGAACGATTGGGATTCTCCTCCTAATCCATTAATGCACCCACCTTGTCTATGCCCCAAATGCAAGGTCGACCCCCTCGAACTAGAGCTTGAACCCGACCGTCTCCGAGCGAGCGGCATGCGTCAGCGCCCCTTGGTGGAAGCATTAGAACTAGGTAACGAGGGACAAACCGTTTTATAACTGCTTGCGCCATTCAGCCACTATTGCTTGGTACTCTCCTCGGCCCGGGTTCGAAATAGTGAAATTCGATCGAGGGGATTGCCATATGGCATCACCGGCGGAACACGACATCAACGTTTGGTTGTGCAGTTCGTCTTCTATCAGGACAACGGCACCTTCTAATACAACGGTGAGGCTATAGAAGTCGTAGCTGATCGGGCCGGTCGTTTCCTCGGGCTGAATTCTTAGCCGGTATACCCGCAGTCGATCATGTTCTTTTTGAACGGAATGACAGGGAACGTTGAGGGGGAACGAAGCCGACATCGGCGGTGCTGCTTTTAGCTCGGCGCCAATCATTCGGGCAGCACCCGATCCGATATTGCAAACGCGATGGATGAGCGGCTCAGAAAGATGGGCACGCAAGAAAGCTCCTCCAGCTGTTATTTGCGCCGTTGAGCTTGTGGACTCTCCAAAGGTGCGATCTTCTACAGAGCTATCTGCGATCATTACGTAAAAAGTGTCAACGTCGTGGCGGTGGTACAACGTTTGGTCACCTTCGGGAATCAAGACGTCGTATAGCCGTATGTAGTCGTTCTCGAAACGGTGTCTGTGCCGCGGTTCGTCTCGAACCTCGACATATTCGTCATGTCCCATGCGTTATGCACCTTGGTTGGAAGTCTCCCTGTGCCATCTTTATTCACCCTCTCACTCGAGAGTCGGACCTGCACGTGTTACTTACCTCGATTAGCAACGTTCAAGGCGTTTGTTAAGAGGACCGAAAATGATGGTGACGGAGGCTGGTTGTCCGGAGGACCTAGTACAGGCACACCGGTACGATGGTGGCGGGCCGCTAGCTCATCGGGTAGAGCAGGGGACTTTTAATCCCAAGGTGCCGGGTTCGAGCCCCGGGCGGCCTACTTTTATCGAACAATTGACGCCAGTGTTGCGGTAGTCAAAAGCACTAAGTCTTCCCACCTAATCGAGATATCAAGTCCTCGCTTTCCTCCGCTGCAATAGATCCGATCGAAGTCACATGCCGAGCTATCGATCACTGTTGGGAGTTGGGTGCGCGTACCTAAGGGACTGATTCCGCCACGCACGTAACCTGTAATGCGCTCAGCTCTGTGAGAAGCCGCCATCGTCGCTTTCTTTTGCCCCAGGGCCCCAGCCGCAGCTTTCAGTTTCAGGATTCGGGGAACCGGCAAGACCGCCAGCGCGTATCGAGGGTCCATCGTTGCTCCGATATCGATTACCAGCGTCTTGAACACACGGGCTAGTGGAACTCCCAGTGCTTCGGCGGCTTCTAATCCGTATTTCTGATTGTCGGGATCGTGCTCATAGGGGTGAACCCCGATCTTAATTCCCGCTGCAGCCGCAGCTTCGATTGCCGGTGTCATGGTGGTTCAACTTCCTGGCGGACTTGTTCAATCGACGAGTCGAAGATTATTGCGTCGACGCACCCAATATTCGTGATCAACTTCGTCTGCCTCGTGACGGCGACGACGTAGCCTCGCAATTGCCGCATACCTGCGTGCTTGCGTTTGATTTTGATTTTGCCGGCTCATCCGTTCGTGATTCATTTCACGTATGCAAGTTTGGATTTTGAGACGACCGAAATCATTTGCGTTGCTTTCGGGCAGCGGATTTAGCTCAAAAAGCGTAGGGGTCTCCATCCACGCGACAATCACAGCGGGGTGGGACAGTGAATTTGCATGTCAACGGCCAGAATGCCCGAATCCGCCCTGGCCTCTTTCAGTTTCATCGAGGTCGTCTGCTTCTTCCCAGATGACCTCTTCCACACTCTTAATAACTAACTGCGCGATCCGATCACCTCGCCGAACTTCATATGGTTCGCTTGAGTCGGTATTGATCAAAAGGACCTTCAACTCGTCGCGGTACCCACTATCGATAAGGCCGGGGGTGTTCAAACACGTCACGCCGTGACGTAGAGCGAGACCGCTGCGAGGTTGAACAAACCCTGCATATCCGCGAGGGATGGCAATAGCGATACCAGTTCCGATTAAAGCTCTTCCCCCGCCTGGGGCGAGGGTCACATCTTCGTTAGCTACTAAATCTGCTCCAGCGTCACCGGGCTTAGCGTAACTAGGCAAGGCGAGATCGGAATCGAGACGTTGGACTGGGATGGCAACCACACCGCGACTTTAGGCACAGTTAGTCGCTCCTGCAGGCACCCCGTTTATGAACGTCCGCTGGCCTACCATGATCCCGTGCTTGTTTGGATGGATCTTGAGATGACCGGGCTTGAACCTGATCGCCATGTCATCGTAGAGATCGCCACGATCATCACCGACGACGACCTTGCAATCGTCGCAGAAGGTCCCGATTTGGTTATTCATGCCAACAAGGCACAACTCGCAGAAATGGATGACTTTGTAGTTGATATGCACACTCGTTCCGGGCTTCTCGAACTGATCGAGGTTTCCTCAGTGACCCTGGAAGAGGCCACCCAACAAACGCTTGATTTCATGAAGCAGCATGTAAAGAAAGCTCGGTCTGTCCCTCTTTGCGGCAATTCGATCGGCACTGATCGTCGGTTTCTTGACATCTATATGCCAGCGATTGAGAACTACCTTCATTACAGATCAGTAGATGTTTCGACGATTAAGGAACTAGCGCGGCGATGGAACCCTGAGGTACTTAAGAGCGTGCCTCAGAAACAAACGAGTCATAGAGCATTAGACGACATTCGCGAAAGCATCATCGAGCTCAAGCATTATCGGGAACATTTTTTTAAGATGCCTAAGGAATCGAATTAAAATTAGATAACCCGATAGGATCACCCGAATGGATCGCCCACTACGTGAGGAGCAGCGACCTCCAGAGGAAGGGATCGTAGAGTTAGCCCCAAATGTGCGCCGGCTTCAATTGCCAATGTCCATGCCGGGTTTGGGACATGTCAACTGCTACATCCTTGACGACGAACGAGGCGCTGCATTAGTAGACCCTGGCTTACCGGGGCCTGCAAACTGGAAAGCTCTTATGAAGGGCCTGAAACAAGCGGATGTACCACCTGAACGCGTTCATTCAGTAGTGGTTACCCATAGCCATCCTGACCATTTTGGAGCAGCGGGACATTTCCACGAAAAATACGGATGCGAAATTATTACTCACCGAAATTTTCGTATGTGGTGGAACTTAGAAGAGGAAGATGACGAGCCACTTCAAAACGTTTCAGATGTCGACGAGAACGCCGGATTGCGCGACGATCCACTATTTGCCGAGATAAGCCCCGGACCTAAAGGGCCTACTCCTTGGGGTGGTGAACGTTTCAAAATGCCTTGGCGCCACCAACTGGGTTACACAATGATGCGAAAGGGTTGGGGAGGGTCGTGGTTCTCAACTCCAAAACCGACACAGCGTATTGAGGATGCTGACCGGATCAATCTCGCTCGTAGAGAGTTTGTCGCCGTTCACACCCCAGGTCACACAACCGATCATCTCTGTCTTTATGACCCTGAGGGCGGCTTGATGCTTTGTGGGGATCACGTCTTGCCGACCATCACGCCACACATATCAGGGTTTGGCCCTGCCGCTGATCCGCTCCAAGACTTCTTCATTAGCCTCGATCGCGTGGCTGATTTTGAAGGTATCGAGCTCGCATTACCTGCTCACGGGCAACCATTCACAAATTTGCCCGCCCGCGTTGAGGACATCAAACGACACCATCAGGAACGGCTCGACCTTTTACGCGAGGCGTCCGACAAATTGGGAAACGCGTCGGTTCACAAATACATGAAGGAACTTTTCCAACAACGTTCTTGGGGACCTATGGCCGAGTCCGAAACCTTTGCGCATCTAGAACACCTCCGTCGAACAGGCGAAACTGAAGCCGCTCGAGCGCCCAGCGGCGTGTTGGAGTATTCATTTCACTGAGAACACCCAGGTCCAGTTGAATTTCACTCAATGAGGAAGCGGGCGTCGGGACGGTTACCCTCATCTGTTGCATTGTTTGTGCTGGTCCAGGTTTATTCGTTTGACCTGGTCTATGCACTTGTGATGGCATTAATACCGCTCAACTCACGTAGGCACGAGCCAACCAAGATTATGCGAACTTCTTTCCCATCAACCTGGACATCTTCTTCGGATATGTCGGCGCGCGCCCGTTGCGCCAACGTCGTTCCGAGTTCACGCATGTCGACATGGCTCAATAATGGCTTCGCTTCTATGCCCACCGGAACTTATTTCACCGGTATCAAGCATCAGGCGGGGCGGCCTTCGGAGGAGCAAATGTAGCTACAGAAAGCACATTTCAAAATCCACCGAAAGGCCGCCGGATAACCGGCGGCCTTTGTGCTTTTGAAACCATGACAGAAACCGACCTCTATCTAGTAATCCGAAACAATCACGGAGAATCCAATGCTCGAGCTTCTAATTGAAACAGAAGATGAATGGAACGTTGCTGGTCGCTGCAATGACAACAACGGAACCTTGACTCACCTGTTCTTTTCCGATGACATAGCTCACCAAGCAAGAGCGAAGGCGATGTGCGCCAAGTGCCCGGTAAATACTGAGTGTCTCGACGCCGCAATTACGCGCCGGGAGTTATGGGGCATTTGGGGTGGCGAACTAATTGAGAATGGGCGCATTGTCGTAGGCAAGCGAGGGCGGGGTCGCCCACCCAAAATCCCACGCCCGCTTATTGCCGTCGATGAAGTTCCTGTACCACCGGAGCTCATCCCGGCTTAGCCAAGCACAGGAGAAGCAACCTCTACTTCTCCGGCGACAGACCACCGGCGCGATTATCGCTGAGGGCTTCCGAAACGGCCGCCCGACAGCATTCGAATCGCCGGCTCGGTCAAGGAGCCCCTGGGCCTGATGCCTGGGGGCTCCAACGCGATCAAGATACGGTGACCCAAACCAATTGTGAATATCCGACCCGTGAGAGTGACATGGCCAACCCGTGGAGAAGACCTTTAATTAGCGTCCTCGCCGTTTATGTCGTGGCCGCTTCAGTGTTCCTACTGACAGGTGGGGGAAACCCCCAAGGCCAAAATCAAGTCGGAGCAAAGAACACGGAACAACGATTTGATCAAGACCTGTATTCGTTGCAGTTCACGACATTGGATGGGGTAACAACTTCTTTCGCCAACTACGCAGGGGCACCACTCATTGTTAATTTTTTCGCCTCATGGTGCACGCCATGTGTCAAGGAGATGCCTGATTTCCAGCGACTACATGAACGTCATGGGGAACGATTCCAAATAATTGGACTTGCTGTTGAGGGCGAGCGTCCAGCACGTCGAATTGTTGAGTCGACAGGCGTTACATACCCCGTAGGGTTGGACGACAGTGATCTCCTAGTGAAACTCGGCGGCGTTGCAATGCCAACTACCGTCTTTATCTCAAAACAGGGTGAGCTCCTCGAAAGCCACAGTGGCGTGCTCGACTATTCAAATCTGATCTCTCGTACAGAAAAGCTTTTCGGCGATGAATGACGTCAACCTGGCCTTTGCCTTTACCGCTGGCATCGTCGCCACGATCAACCCTTGTGGCTTTGCGATGCTCCCTGCATACCTCTCTTACTTTCTGGGCATAGAGGCAAACTCCGATGGCACTCGAGGCGCAAGCATCGCTCGTGCACTCACCACGGGGTCCGTCGTTTCAGTGGGATTCTTGGTGGTCTTCGGAGTCGTCGGTGTATTGATTTCGGCGGGTCTGACAGCTATCCGAGAAGTAATCCCTTGGATAGCCGTCGCAGTGGGCTTAGCTCTGATGGTTTTAGGCACGGCAGTAACTGCTGGTAAACGTATCGACTTGGCGATACCAAAATTTGAAAGAGGGACCGGGCGCAAAGACCTGCGGTCTCTGCTCCTTTTTGGTGTTTCTTATGCTGTGGCATCAATCTCTTGTGGGCTTCCTACCTTCATCGTCGTGGTTTCCACTTCAGTTAATGGTTTCAGCTCCGGGTTGCTTGCGTTTCTCACCTACGCCTTCGGCATGGCCATCACATTGCTCTCTCTGACCGTAAGTTTGGCTTTGGCGCGCTCTTCTTTCCTTGAAAAATTGCGCTCCTTAGTTCGTTTCGTTGACCGAGCGTCCGGGTTGTTAATGGTGCTAGCCGGTATTTATCTAGTCATGTTCTGGCTAACTGAACGCACCGGCAGTCCAACAAACTGGTTTATCAGCGTGATCGAAAAATGGAGCGCAAACCTGAGCAACACAGTCACTGATCTGGGAGGAGTACGCACTGGGGTTCTTCTTAGCGTCGTCCTAGCTCTCGGCCTAATCGTCTGGTTGATTCAATTCGAGACTGCGTCGTCAGATAGCTCACCTGAGAGACTCTGAAGATGGCGTTACACCTGGGCGATCACGATTTATTACAAGCAGAGCAACCCTTCCGCTCTCTGTTGTCACAACCTGGGGTTAGTGAAGTGTTACAGCTGGGCTCACAGTTCGGATTTATGGCTTTTCATGGCGGATGGCTCGAAGAAGTCACCGATGACATCGCGAACGCTGCGGCAAAAAGATCAGGAGCTTCCTATTACGGAGTACTCCAGGGACCTGATGACCAGTGGCATATCCCATCGCATTTAGTCAGCCCAGCAGAATCCGAAGCGCTAAATACCTTCCTCGGGCATGTGGAAGTCGTCGTTGCAATTCATGGATTCGGTCGACCTGATTTACTTCGGTCAGTTCTATTAGGGGGGCGTAACCGAGAGTTGGCTGAATTCGTTGCGTGCCGGCTCATCGCCCATTTACCTCATTATGAAATCGTGCACGACATAGGTTCAGTACCACCAGGTCTGCGCGGGCAACACGCCAGAAATCCGGTGAATCTCCCCCGAAGCGGGGGTGTGCAAATCGAGCTACCACCACGTATCCGAGGGAAAAGTCCGATGTGGACCGGTTTCAAAGGCCCGGGACGGGTCCCTCATCACGAAGCATTAATTGATGGGTTAGCGACAGCGGCCAGCGATTGGTGCCGTCTTCATGGCGAGTTTTAGACCTTAAGGGGCAAGGCGCTCCAAGCTCCAGGTTTTACCGGTTCGTGTATAGAGCAGGCGATCATGGAGGCGGTGGGGGCGTCCTTGCCAAAATTCGACCGAGTCTGCGATCAAGACGTAACCACCCCAGTGCGCGGGGCGTTCCGGCGATGCGCCTCCCAGATCCGAGTCGAGTTGCCTCCATTTATCTTCAAGTTCTCGACGGTCCCGCACCGGATGACTCTGGTTTGATACCACTGCAGAAATTCGCGATCCGCGGTCGCGACCGGAGAAATACCTGTCACTACTTTCGGGCTTCATTTTTTCTACTGTCCCCGTCAATCGTATTTGACGTTCTAATTCCAACCAGCCAAGCAAGGCAGCGGCGGTTTCTTTTTGTGCCAGGTCGCGTCCTTTGCGGCTTTCATAATTGGTGTAAAAAGCAAAACTGCCGTCGGCGTGACCGCGAAGTAAGACATTGCGGAGCGATGGTTCTGATCTCTCATTGACTGTTCCTAATGTCATCGCGTTCGCGTTGTGGAACTTCAATTCTTCGGCGTAGGCCATCCAAGTGTTAAAGAGAGACATCGGGTCGGCAGGAGCGTCAACTTCGGATAACCCGTGTGTCATCAGGTTTTTACGGATCGTCTTCAACTCATTCGATTCTGGCATCACTGTGCGGACTCCGCTTCTCTACTAGGCACTATGCCATGACGACACGATCTGCGTCCGCTGTCATGGTCGCAGCAGTGGTCGGCGCAGGTTCTCGCTGGCTCCTTGGCATCTCAGTTGGCCAAGAGTGCGGGCTATTAGTAGCAAACATCGCCGGTTGCGCATTGATTGGATGGGCTTCGCACTCTCAGGAACACAAGTGGGACCAGGCGTGGTTAACCGCTGGATTATGCGGGTCATTCACGAGTTTTTCTGGGTTGGCTGTCCAACTCGCTACGGGACTCGAAGCTCAACGATGGTCATATGTTTCTCTCTGGGTCGCTGCATCGTTACTCGGTTGCGGTGTTGGTTTCGACCTCGGTCGGTCATTCAGAGGCAGTCGATGACGATCCTGTTGTTCGTTCTCGCTGCAAGCTTCGGTGCAATAACCCGTTGGAAAATGACCAACCGTTGGGGACGGGTGGGTACCTGGGCACTGAACATGGCCGGTGCCTTTGGGTTGGGGTTTCTAGCAGGATTGGGAGGGACGCTACTCACAGTCGTAGGAACAGCGGGAATCGGCGCTCTGACCACAGTTTCAGGAGTAGCACGCGAAGTCTCTACGTTGGCTTCAGTTTCTCAACTACGCGCCGCCACGTACCTTTTCATGACTCTTTTGACGGGCGTCTGTGCCGCGTGGATAGGTGTTCACTGGGGGATGTGATCAAGACGGTCCCGGTATGGAATCGAAACCCGTGTAAGGCCTCAACGCTTCTGGAATCGAGACTGAGCCATCAGCTTGCTGTCCATTTTCCATCAGAAAAACGAGCGTGCGAGAAATCGCGCAAGCGGTGCCGTTCAAAGTGTGGAGCAAGCCCGTGCCATCGCCGCGATACCGACTACCCATACGTCGGGCTGAATAATCCGTGTAATTGGAACAAGACGTCACTTCGCGGTAGGCACCTTCAGACGGCAACCAAACTTCGAGGTCATATTTTTTGGCGGCGGCCGCGCCAAGATCACCAGCCGCAACGTTGATTACTCGGTAGGGAAATTCGAGGGACGCAACAATTTCCTCCTGTATAGATCGGAGGGTTTCCAATTCATCCCAACTGCTTTCAGGGTCGCAAAAAGAGAACATTTCGACTTTGTCGAACTGGTGAACTCTGAAAATACCGCGGGTGTCTTTCCCGTAGGTTCCCGCTTCGCGGCGAAAGCAAGAAGAAAACCCTGCGTAGCGGATGGGCAAGGAGTCTCGTTCGAGGTGTTCCCCCCGATGAAGGCCGGCGAGGGCGACTTCAGAAGTTCCAATGAGAAACAGATCGTCGCCCGCTATTTCGTAGACCTGGTGTCGGTCTGTCGGGAAGAACCCGGCGTCAATCATCATCTCTTCGCGAACCAGTACAGGCGGCACTACCGGCACAAAGCTCTGTTTTTCTAGTAGATCGAAAGCGAACTGGACGAGTGCGAATTCAACGCGAACCGCGGGACCCATGAGATATGCAAATCTGCTGCCGCTATTTCTGACAGCTCGTTCACTGTCGACAAGCCCCAAAAGTTCACCCAATTCTGCGTGATCATGGGGGGGCGGAGGCGTCCGCTCACCCACCTCACGTTCTGTTACGAAATTATTTTCGTCGCCCGGCGGCACAGAACTGTGTGCCGGATTAGGAATCTGGAGCGCTAGTTCGTTGACTTCCATGGAGGCTGTGTTCTCGGCAGCTTCGAGCTTGTCTAACTCCGTCTTCAATCGAGTCGCTTCAGCGATCTTTGATTCACGTTCGTTTGGTTCGGCTCTACCTATTTCCTTCGATGCAGCGTTTTGCGCCGCGCGAGCCTCTTCGGCATCGTGCATAGCTGATCTACGACGTTCGTCTGCCTCTAAAACTGCGTCGATCAGCTCAGGGTCTGCGCCTTTTTTTATCGCGCCGTCACGGTAATCAGCGCTTTCTCGTAAGCGGCGAAGGTCAATCACAGCAACCGAAGCTACCGGGTGCGGGGCTCTTCATAAATTCTATATTCGCAGTCTTTGGGTGGACAGCTCAACAGAACGCGCTTGCGTCGCATCCAGAGGGATTCTGCCAGAACGCCATCGAAGTCCCCATCGCGGCGAACACCATCATTGCGAGTATCAGCCCCGTCACGAACAGATAGCTGAATACCTTGCTGTCAAACTTCAGATGCATGAAGTACGAGACAACGATTTGAAACTTGACGACCATAAGTATGAGCAGCGACGGGATTTCCACGACTCCAAAATCAAAAAAATAGGTCGCCACTTCGGCAGCTGTGAGGGTGGCAAGAATGACAGCGATCTTGATATACCCAAAGTCGCTCAACCCATGTTCAGAATGTTCTTGGTGTCCCTCGTCTTCGGAGACGGTGGCGGTGTTCATATGACCAATGCTCCTATGGAATCAAATAGACGACCGCGAAGATAACAATCCACACGATGTCAACAAAGTGCCAATAAAGGCCGATTATTTCAATAGTTTCAGCGCGTTCGGGACCTAAGTTTCCCCGCGTGACAAGTACCCACATAGTCACGAGCATGACTATGCCCAGAGAAACGTGCACCCCATGAAAGCCGGTGAGGGTGAAGAAAGCAGACGAGGAGATGTTGGTCGTGAAACCAAGGCCTTCTCGATAGAAACCTGTGAATTCGTAGACCTGGCCGGCAATAAAAATTGAGCCCAACGCGGCGGTGGTTAGCAACCACAGTTTGCATCGCTCCATCTCGGCTCTTTGTATGGAGGTCACCGCCAGCACCATGGTTAGCGAACTCATCAGAAGAACAAACGAGCTCACCGAGGTAAACGGAATGTCAAAGAGATCCGCCGCTGTCGGGCCTTTGGTTGCGGGGCCGACTCGATTTCGGCACAGCAAATAGGTCGAGATGAGGGCGCCAAAAAGGAGGCAATCTGAACCCAAGAAGGCCCACATTGTGACCTTTTCGTTGGTCAGCCCAGTATTCGTCGGCAGGTGATGGTGGTCGTCCCAATCAGTTGGGCCGTACGCCAGTTCAGAGGTCTCGGCCTCAGCAGTATCAGCCAACGGGGGCCTCCTCGGCTGTGTTGTTGTCGCTGCCATCGGAATCAGTTATATCCGGGTCCTGATGATCTCCATGTCCATCGTGACCGGCGTCAGGATCAGTAGCTGGTTCCAGACTCCATCCGAACATAGAGCCAAGCATTAGCAACAATCCAATCCCGGAAAGCCAGAGGTTATAGATCAACCCCAACGCAATCAGAGGAAGCCCAGCGGCGAGGACTATGGGCCAATACGACGCTGAAGGCAAGTGGGGATGTTGATCTCCCTTTTGAGCAATGTCGTTTCCATTTGCGACTTTGCGGAGCTTGCCTGTTCCATCTGTCTGGTATTTCTTGTGCCAGAAATCGTCAAGGTCAGTGACCACTGGGACGTAATCGAAGTTGTGTTCAGGGGCGGGTGAAGGTATTGCCCATTCAAGGGTCCTCCCGTCCCACGGATCGGCTCCCTCCTGTGGAACTGTTCCCGCTTTATAGCCAAGCCATGTCCGAACAATGTTAATCGCGAAGATAATCATGCCAATCAGGATCACGAAAGCGCCGATGCTTACCACGGCGTTCCAAAAGTCGAAACCGTCTTCAGGTCCGTAACGGCTATGTCGACGCGCCATGCCTTGCAACCCAAGTATGTGCATGGGGCCGAACGTCATGTTGAACCCAATGAGCACGAACCAGAAATGCCATTTGCCGAGCGCGTCGTTGAGTTTGTAGCCGAATGCTTTTGGCCACCAGTAATACATCCCGGCAAACAACCCCATTAGTGCGCCACCGAAGAGTACGTAGTGGAAGTGGGCGACAATGAAGTAGGTGTCGGTTTGTTGAGTGTCGGCGGGTGCGACCGCGTGCATCACGCCCGACAACCCGCCGATTGTGAACATTGCAACCAGCGATACGGAGAACATCATTGGCAATGTGAATCGGATGTTGCCGCCCCACATTGTTGCTATCCAGTTCAAGATCTTGACGCCAGTCGGTACGGCGATGAACATCGTTGTCGCGGAGAAAGCCGCTACTCCGACCGGTCCGAGGCCAGAAACGAACATGTGGTGAGCCCAGACACCCCAGCCCATAAACCCGATGGCCGCGCCTGAAATTACGATGACTGAATAACCGAAAAGAGGTTTCCGTGAGAACACGGGCAACGTTTCGGAGACAATGCCAAATGACGGGAGAATGAGGATGTAGACCTCTGGATGGCCAAAGATCCAAAAGAGATGCTGCCAAAGCAACGGATCTGCGCCCATGGCAACGTTGAAAAAGTTGGCGTCAAAGGTCCGGTCAAAGCTGAGGAGCACCAGCGCAACAGTGATGACCGGCAAGGCAAAGAGCAGCAAGAACTGGACTACCAAAATCATCCATGTGAAGACGGGCATCCGGAGCATGCTCATTCCGGGCGCTCTCATATTGATGATCGTCACAATGAGATTGATCGAACCTACCAGGGAGGCGATGCCCGCTATTTGGAGCCCGAATGTATAGAAATCCATGCCGGTGCCGGGCGAATAAGTAACACCAGTATTAGGCGCGTAGGCAAACCAGCCACCGTCCGGACCACCACCTAAGAACCAGCTGAGATTTAGAAAAATTCCGCCGAAGACAAAAAGCCAGAGGCCCAAAGCATTCATGCGTGGGAAAGCAACGTCTCGGGCTCCGATTTGCAGGGGCACCATGTAGTTAGCGAACGCCGCTGCAAGCGGCATGATCACGAGGAACACCATAGTTGTGCCATGCATCGTGAAAATTTGGTTGTACTGTTCCGCGGTCAACACGTCGCCGTTTGGGGTAAACAGCTGCAACCTAATCAGAAGTGCTTCGATTCCTCCCCAAAAAAACCAAAACATTGCGACGGCGCCGTACATGATTCCAATTTTTTTGTGATCAACGGTAAAGAACCATGAACGCCAACCGCTGGCATTGGTCGGACGCGCGAAGACGCCCGTGGTGGGGGTTGTCTCGCCTGATTCAAGTTCGAGGACTTCGGGTCGTTCCTCGGTCATGGCCATAGGTTTCGGTCTCCTGAAAGCCGCGACGGGCAGGTCAACTTGGCATCAGTGGCGGGGGGCCACCGAGCGTACTGAGGTATGTAACGATGTCATCAAGATCGGCCTCATTAAGAATCTCCGCAAATGAGACCATGCCCTGACGGTTATCAGGGCGGGAAGGCTTCCGGGCGGGCGCATTCCGAACCCACTCACGCAACTCTGCAATGTTTAGGGAACCATCGTCGTTGTAAAGCTCAAAGACTGAACCGGCAAACGATGTTCGGGTCATTAGATGTGTCAGGTTAGGCGCATATCCAGAGGTGAGATTGGCGTTGCCATTTGCCGCAGATTCATACACGCCGTTAACGACGTGGCAGCTGATGCAATGTCGACCAAAAAGGTCGTATCCGCGTTTCGCGGATGCGGCAGTCGGGACGCTCGAAGCTTTCATTTGGTCCTCAACCCACGCATCGTAGTCATCTTGCTCTAGAGCTACGGTTCGCATCTGCATGTTCGCATGGCTCAGTCCACAGAACTCGACGCACTCTCCATAGAAGATTCCCGGCACCGGGGAACTAATCCGCCAATGATGAACGCGTCCGGGGACAGCATCTTTTTTGCCGTTCAACTGTGGAATCCAAAAAGAGTGAATGACGTCGTTTGAAAGAATTTCGAGGTTGATTTCTTCGCCGATCGGGATCACGAGGTCGTTCGCTGTCACGATGTCGGGAGTGCCGTCTTCGTCGATGTCATAGCTGAACTGCCACCACCACTGCTGACCTTCAACTTTGATGGTTCGCCCGTCGCTTTTCGCGCTCAGATCGAACACTGCAGGGATGGTGATAACTGTGAGAAAAACCAGCAGCACCACCGGGATTAACGTCCAGGTAAGTTCAGCCTTTTTGTTGCCATGAATTTGTTCTGGAAGATCATCGGGGTCATCATCAGGTCGAGCCCTGAATTTGACGATGACTACGATCACTGCGATCGCCACGAAGATTCCCACTGCTGCGGCGAGGTACCCCGAGAGCCGCATAATCGCATCGATTTGTTTGGCATTTTCGCCAACAGGATCAGTTGGGTCGATCCGCCCAGTCGCACATGAGGTCAGTGCTGTGATTAGGGCAACTAGAGCGCCGAGCCGAACTGCTCGATACAGAATGGGGCGGTTGGTGGTCATTGAGTTTGTCGTTACCTCAGTTAGTTTCGTATTGGTCGCGGTCATTGGATCACCACCGGCGCGTCAAGATCTGGAGCGGAGTGCTCATCCGTCGAGCCGTGAGTGTCGTCGGAGTCGCTGTGATCTTCCTCTTCTCCGTGATGCTCGAAGTCCCTTTCACCGCGTGCGGTTGCCGCGATGCCACCGATGATGAGGGCGAGACCTCCTACCACTAGGAATGAGGCGATCACTGATCGGCGTAACTCAGGTTTTGCATAGATAAGAAAGGCAAAAGCCAAGATGAGGGCGGAAGCGATGATGGCGAAAAAGCTGGCACCGTTCTTGCTCGATGTCAGCAGGATTCGGGAAATGAGTACGACGGGTACAGCAATCGCGAGTGCACCGTATAGGGGAATCTCAAATGGAGCTAACAGTCGGTCGCGTTCAACTGAATTGGCTTCCTGGTTTGTCGAAAGGTGCTCAGCCCATGAGCTAAAGGTCCACTCAACAGCGGAGATGAGCATCGCAGAAATACCCACGATGGCGATAAATCCGTCTGTGACGAGACCAACCATCAGTATTCCTAAGCCCAGGGAACCCATGATGGGCCACCATGCCGGGATGGCTGGATGGTTGTGAGCTCGATCACGGTCGATCGAATCGCCATCTCCAACCGACAACGCGAGACCTGCTAGAAGCGCAAAGGCTGCGGCAGCGGTTCCCAAAACAATCGTGCCGAACATGACCATGTGCCCGTTGTTGTCCATGCCTGTGACGAGACCAAGAAGCACCGCTGCTGCGGTGGTCAAGGCAACACGACCGGCGAAGTATCTACTTGCTATGCCCAGCATGGTTCTCCTACTTCACCACGTACACGGTGTACCAGGTCACAGCCCATGCCAGCACTGCGAAATCCCAAAAGAAGACTGCGGCTCCTAACGCCGTACTCCCCTGCTGTCCAACACTGCCTCCAAGCGAACGGAGCCCCATCAGCCCCAGGTAAAAGAGTCCTACAACAACAATCGCCAGGGCAAGCCCGGTCGTAGCGAAGGCAAGATTTTGGTATTCCCCAGCTCCGATTTCCAGACCCATACGGTTGAGGCTATACATCACCATGTTGATGAAGCCCAGCCCTAACACAAGCGTCGTGGCGATCGCCGTCCAGGCATGAGCGCTGTCTCGTCGTCGGCTAGCCCACAGGGCCCAGTGTGCCGTCACCATGGATGCAACCAGAGTGAGTAACGCGTACACCAACTGAGGATTGGGTACCGCTAACCCATTGAGCCAATCATGGCCGGGGTGCGGCCCAGAGGCGTGTCGTCGAGCCATGTACAGCCCTAGTGCTCCTGCCATCATCATGGAGCATGCCGCGCACGCGAAACCTGTTGCCACAAGTTGTGCTCGGGGTCGTTGGGGGTCGCCTGAAGCCAAAGTTGGGGTGGTGTCAGTCATCAAACTGCCGCCTCCTCAGCTTCAGCGGCGTCAAGTAACGGGGTCCCCGAAACAAGCGTTGGCAACTGATCTGGTTCACCAATTGGTGGAGGTGAAGGGAGCATCCATTCAGGCGACTGTGCTGCCCATGGATCTTCGTCGGCCTCGATGCCTTTTTTCATACCAACTGAAATCAACAGGTTCAGCAAAAGCAGACCAACACCTCCCAAGAGAATGACTACGCCTGCTACACCAATCGCGCTGAAAGTCTCAGCGCCGGTGTCATCAACCCAACTCGCGTAGATAGCAGTTGCGTTGGGATCTCCGTAAACAAAGTCGGGTTGTTCAGTGAAGAGCCCCGACAAGGCTGGGCCAAGAAATGCCAGTAGCGCTCCCACGCCTATGACAACGAAGTTGAGTATGCCCAGTAGATCGTTTAGTTGCCTGCCCCAGATTTTGGGTGCCCACCAATGAATAGCGGCTAGAAGTCCAAGGAGTCCGGCACCGTATATCAGAACGGATTGTTGTCCCGTTACCCAGGTCGTCATCCGTAGTTGAGGATTTCCGTCGTTCCCACGTCCAGCGATTTCTAACCAGTCTGTTGCCGCACCAATCAGGCCGTACAGAGCTCCGAAGAGGATTAGTGTCCCAGCGCCTAGGGCCGCCAGAAGCGAGGTGGAGACTTTAGGCATTTTGCGGTTTTGGATCAGAGCGAGTCCCAGAAGACCGAGAAGGCCGGCCGTGCCGAGGAGGGCGCCCCCGTAGAGGCCTACCAACACAACGCCTTCAAGGCCGTCGATGATGTCGGCGCCTTCGCCTGTAACTGAGAAGTTGGCCCAAGCACCGAACCCAAAGAGACCAACGAGCCCAAGAGTGAAATACATCGCAAGGGGTTCAAAGACGCGGCGTTTTGCCGTAGCGAGAACAATTTCAGCGGTAACGCCGAGTATGGGGACTACGTAAATAAACAACTGAGGCGTGCGGTGAATCCAGTCGATCCGTTCCCAGATTCCATAGTTTCCAGCTAGAAAAACCCGGCCGTATCGGTGGTCGATATAGAGAATCCCTATTTGGCCAAGTAGCACTGGCAAGCTCACAACCAACATTGATGCTGACACCAAAGCTGACCAGGCAAAGGGTGGGGTCGTGTCGAGGTAGAGCCCTGGCGATCGCATCGTCATTACCGTTGTAGCGACGGCGATCGATCCAAGTAAGAGCGATATGACAAGGCCGCTCAATGCAAGCAAATGCAAATCGACGCCGTTTGCCCAGCCTCCATAGGGGCCACCATTACCGATATACGCACCAATTAGAACAACGGCAGATACTTTCCATGCCCAGAACGACGCTGTTGCGGCTCGGGGGAATGCAAGGTTCGGCGCGCCAATCTGCAAAGGCACCATGTAGATGGCGACGCCGAGGAAGGCCGGGATCAGGAATAGAAGCGTTAGAGCTTCGCGAGAAAATGTAAAGCCCTGGGCGAAACCGTCTCTCCCAAGACTCACAAAATCCGTAGCTGATGTCAGATCCAATCTGACCAACAAGTCAAGGAAGATACCTACGACTAGAAACAGCATGGAGCTGACGATGAACAACCGTCCAATTCGTTTGTGGTCCGTGGTGGTTAACCACCCAAACGGCGTCGGGTCTTCGACAGGTACCCCCCGAGACGTTGTTGCAGTGCTGTTTTCGCTCATCGTGTCCTGCTGGTCGGTGCCTCAATAACTGGGGTGGCGGCTCGACCCGAAGATCGACCCTGCCCGAAAGCGCGGGGGAAGCCGCGCAGGTGCTGAGAGGGCACTTTACTCACCAGATTGCCAGTCGCGTAACTCCAAAGCAGGGTTCTATCAAGCTCTTTTTGGTGCAACTTTGGGTCAGAGAACATCACCTAACGGCCCCAAAGACCAACACGTCGATAGCGATAGCAACAAACAACGCCCCCAGGTAGACGATTGAGAAGGTGAATACCTTCATTGCTTGCACCGCGTTTGGGCGGCGGAGCAGCCCAAACGTACGCCACAAGAACAACAAACCGACGACCAGCGCCACCGCTAAATATAGAAAGCTGGTACCAGCGACTACGTGAAACCAGAGCGAGAAAGCGATCGCAACGATCGTGTAGCCAAACATTTGTATCGCTGTGCTGCGGATGCTGACGACCACTGGCAACATCGGTACGGCTGCTGCTTCGTAGTCATCTGCGTATTTGATTGCTAGTGCCCAAAAATGTGGTGGTGTCCAAAAAAATATGATTCCGAACAGCAAAATCGGACTTAACGCAAGTGAACCCGTCACTGCTGCCCAACCGATGAGGGCTGGCGCGGCGCCAGCTGCACCGCCAATAACGATGTTTTGCTTTGAAGTTCGCTTGAGCCAGAGTGAGTATATGAAGACGTAAAACAGGCAAGCCCCAACCGCTAAGAGCCCTGCTAACAAATTCACCCAAGTCACAAATAAAACAAAAGCTGTGATTTCAAGCGCGAACCCAAATAGGAGGGCGGCGCGAGGGGAGACCGCTCCCGTGACTAAGGGGCGCCCTTGAGTCCGTTTCATTAGTCGGTCGATATCGCGGTCGATGTACATGTTGAAGGTGTTCGCGCCGCCAGCAGCAAGCGTCCCACCTGCCACAGTCGCGAGCACGAGCCACAAATCAGGCATTCCACCTTTGGCAACAATCATTGAGGGGACTGTGGTGATCAACAACAGTTCAATGATTCGGGGCTTTGTGAGCATCACAAAAGCGGCCGCTGTTGCGGCCAGACCTCTATCAGTCTTTTCGATGGTCGTCGTGCTGTGCTCCATCGGGCGCCACGATACGGCCCCAGACGCCCGGTTACCCAACTACAGGCTGTTGATTCGCTCCGAATGTTGTCAGGCCTCTAGCTTCAAGAGCGTGACATTCCCCCGGTTGACTCCTCAGCAATACCACTTGATCACGCGTGTTGCTCTGTGGTCCCTTGCAGTCATAGTGGTTTCGGGGGCAGCGGTACGTCTCACTGGCAGCGGTCTCGGCTGCAGCGATTGGCCTAACTGCGAAGCCGGCCAACTAATTCCCGAAGCCGACTTCCACGCGTGGGTCGAGTTCGGAAACCGAATTATTACTGGTCTCGTATCTATCGCTGTGGTCTTAGCGGTTTCAGGGTCAACACTGCGCAGACCACTCGTCACCAAACTGACTAGATGGTCTTTGGGGCTCATAGCGGGAGTGGCGGCGCAGATTGCCCTGGGCGCGATAACCGTCATCGCTCATTTGTCACCCCCAGTTGTTATGGGACATTTTTTGTTGTCGATGGTGCTGATCTGGAACGCCGTAGTTCTTGAGGATCTCGCTCAACCAAATAGCACCATGGGCAGCAGCGGGTACCTTGCTCGATCTCTATATCGACATATAGGCGTCGTGGCTGCTGCGACTGCGTTAGTCGTCGTAACCGGGACACTTGTGACTGGGAGCGGCCCACACGGTGGTGATGAGAGCGTAGAGAGGCTGGGTTTACCTTTCTCGGAGATAGCGCGAGTTCATGGCGGAGCCGTCGTCATCCTTTTGGTACTCACCGTGACGCTGCGTTTTCGTGTTCAGAATTCGGGGAACACATTGGTGAAACACCGGGTTAACGTCGTTCTCCTTGTGATGGTCCTTCAAGCGGTTATCGGTTACTCGCAATACTTCACGCAACTACCAGTTTTACTGGTCGGGTTTCATGTAGCGGGCGCAACAATTCTGTGGATGTCAGCAGTCCGATTGACCTTGGCCACTCGAACATCTCACCGCGAGGTGGGTTGACTTGGCCTACCCATATTTCGTTTCGCAAAATAGGTCAATGAGTCAGACCGAAAGTTCGCCCGTCGTCACTGATGACGAAAGTCCAGGTTCCATCACCGACGAAGACACCCCTTGGGTTGTTTTGGTGTGGAATGACCCAATAAACCTCATGAGTTACGTAGTTCACGTTCTTCAGAAACTCTTCGGTTATAGCTCCGAAAAGGCGACCCAGCTAATGCTTGATGTTCATCACAAAGGCAGGGCCGTTGTATCGAATGGCAACCGAGAAAAAGCTGAACTGGATGTATTCAGGCTTCATGAATTCGGGCTCTGGGCCACTATGCAGAAAGACGTTTGACGTGTTTTTCAGATACCGCTTCCATCAAAGGAGAGACGGAATGATGGAAGTAAAGATCGGCGAGGAGGAACGTCAACTTATCGGCGATCTCATTGATCAGCTGCGCGAGTTGCTCTTGGCTACGTCCCCTGAAGGGAAGCTCGACCCGTCACTCCGACGTCTCTACCCCACGGCCTACGTCGATGATGTTCGCCATGAGCAGGAGTACCAACGCTCGGCGAGAGATCAACTGCTGGAACGACGGTTATCGCACCTCGACGTGGTCGAAGCGACACTCAACGATGCGGAACTAGATTCTGATTCTGTAACTGCCTGGATCACAACGGTGAACGATTTAAGGCTGGTACTTGGCACTCATCTAGATGTGAGTGAAGATGACGAATCAAAAATTCTCGACTCTGGGGAACCACAAGAACAACAACAAGCTATCTACCACTATCTCAGCCATCTTCTCGGAGAGTTTGTTGAGGCTGCTGGGCGCTAGGTAAACCCGTTCACTTGAACGGTGGTTTCCCTTTCTCAGAGGTCTAGTCTGGGCCTGCTAAAGCCCCCATCGTCTAGTGGCCTAGGACACCGGCCTTTCACGCCGGCAGCACGGGTTCGAATCCCGTTGGGGGTGCTAAATCGTTCAAAATTGACTCAACCTGTTGCAAGAATTATCCATCTAGCAGCGGGAAAGAAAGCTCTACAGACGTACCTGGTCCACTCTGAGCAATCACTCGCGCGCTCCCCCCAAAACTTTCCGCGACATGGCGAACTATCGACAGCCCTAAACCTGAACCTGGGTAAGAAAGAGCGTCTTCAGTTCTGTAAAAGCGCTCAAAGACGCGTTCCCATTCGTGTTCGGGTATTCCCTGGCCGTAGTCGCGAACAACTACCGAACCTGAGTTCACCTTTACTTCGATGGTTTGACCGGGCGGGCTCCATTTAATTGCGTTGTCAATCAGATTTGATACCGCCCGTTCGACCAACGCTGGCACGGCTCGAATACGTGATGAATCCAGTCGGTACTCGATAGGGCAAGAACTTCTGCGTCTATGCCGTTGAACAATCGCGTCAACTATTTCATCTAACTCCATCTCGGTGGGTTCGCCCATCTGATGTCGATCGGTGGCAAGTTCAACCAACTCGGTGACGAGCTCAGTTAGTTCGTCCAATTCAAATAGGACGTCATCCAAAACTTGTCGACGTTCGCTGCTCTCTATTAGGTCGGTACGTTGCATATATTCCAGGTTGGTACGAAGACTTGTGAGAGGTGTCCGAAGTTCGTGGCTGGCATCGGCTACGAGACGATGCTGTTGATCTCTAGAAAGGCTCAAAGCATTCAGCATCTCGTTAAAACTCTTTGCTAGCTGCCCGAATTCATCAGCTCTGTCGTCGGGGATGGGTTGATCGACATCTTGGGTAACTGCAATTTTGGAAGCTGCCTCAGTTAGCCGTCGAATAGGGCGTACAACCCGTCCAGCGACAATAAATCCGATAGCGCCGGAACTCACCACGCCGAGGATGAACAATTGAAAACTGATGCGCCACAAACCAGAGAGTTGGGCATCTACTTCATCCATTGGCTGAGCGATCATTACCGCTTTGTCGTTCGCCCTTACTGGGATAGTCAGTACACGCATACGGCGACCACCTATATCGAGAGTGGCAAAACGTCCGTTTCGCGCCATCGGACTTTGCGATCTCGTGCGCGCTATCGAGAGGTCGATCCGATCGATAGGCAACGGCTCAACATTGCTCGCCCAAATGCGGCCGTTGGCGTCAAATACTTGAACCAAAACATCGTCGGGTGAATACCGTCCGAACAATCCGAACAGCCGAGGGTCGCCCCGAAGGCCAAGTTTGTCCCCGAGTTGTGCGACGACTGCAGCACGCGAACTTAATTTCACATCAAGGGTTTCAAGGGCTTTGCTTCGCGCCAAGTACAGAAAAGATCCCGCCACACCTGCGACAACAATGGCAACAACAGCAGCGACCAATAGAGCGACGCGAGTCCGAAAGCTCACGACGACCGGAGGACGTACCCGACGCCTCTGACGGTGTGAATGAGACGTGTTCCCTCGCCTATCTCGATTTTGCGGCGCAGATACCCGACATAGACCTCAAGACTGTTTGATGCGAGAGCAGAGTCGTAGCCCCACACAGCTTCATAAATTTGATCGCGAGTCAGCACTTGGTTGGGGTGTTCGAGCAAAAGTTCAAGCAGCTCATATTCCGTTCGAGTGAGGTCTAAGAGTTGGTCTTCTCTATGGACTTGCCGGCCGACTTGGTCCATACATAGGTTCTCAAAACAAAGTGTGGTCGATTCAAATGGGGTATCCGCTGGATGACGCCGCCGGAGCAACGCCCTTAATCGGGCAAGAAGCTCATCGAGAACGAAGGGTTTAACAAGATAATCATCAGCACCTGAATCAAGTCCGGCCACTCGATCCTCGGTCCCATGTCGGGCGGTGAGCAAGAGGACCGGAAGTTCTGAACCTTTTGCGCGCAGTCGATGGCACACCTCAATCCCGCCCAAATTTGGCATCGTCATATCCAGAATCATGACGTCGGCTTTCTCAGATATCTCTAATGCTTGAACTCCGTCGGCAGCTGTTATGACGTCATACCCCTCTGATTTGAGAGCCCGCTCTAATGCTCGACGGATTCTCTTATCGTCATCGACTACCGCGACGACGGCATCCGTTGATTGCGACAGAGGCTGTTGAGATATATCCATCAGATACAGATGTACTTCATAAACATGAACGTCGGGTAAGAATTCATCATCACGATGTAATGGTTACCCGCTAATAGGATCTCCTCAACAATGACCAGGTCGTGCCGCCAATTTTGGCTCTCAGATGATGTCGACTCGACAGCGACCTCTCGCTTGATGGCAATCGCAGCGCTGGTTCTTCTAATAACCGCTTGTACGGGGGAAGATTCAGTTTCGTCAACTAAGACAAACATCGTTTCAAGTAGCCCGGTTACGTCTTCCATCTTCCAAAAGACGGCCCCTGCTTCTACAAGTTCGCCATACCGATCTTCGACAACAGCACTGCCGACGACCACTCAACCTCAGGTATCGCAGTCCACGACGACGACCCAACTCTATGAAGGATGGTGGAATCCGGAGGATGTACAACGCCCTTGGGGTGGAACTGTGCAAGGAGTTCTGACCTTTCGAGGGTCGCCGACAAGATCTTGGTATGGACGCGGCCCCGTGCCTTTAATGCCGGAGGTTTTATGGCGATTTCCTGAGAAAGACAAACTGTGTTCACTGTCAACAACACAGGGGCGAACCACGACCTGGTGCGGGATCGGGTGGACTGGCCAGCCCGCCGTGTGGGAAGTGGACACCGAAACTTGGCTCGCGGTTGGCGCCTACGACCGCGGTATCCACATTCTTGATGCATTGACGGGGCAACCAAGACTAAAAAGATTCGCGACGGGTGACATCGTCAAGGGCTCTCTCACTGTTGATCCCGATGGTTTTCCGCTGATCTACAGCGGTTCACGGGACGGGAAACTAAGAATTTTAGCGTTTGACCGGCCTGAAGAACTCGTCGAACTGTGGAGTCTTTCCGGCGACGATGTTAACCCGATGATGTGGAACGATGACTGGGACGGCGCCCCGTTAATCCTCAAAGATCATTTGATTACCGGGGGCGAAAACAGTTGGTTGCACATTGTCCGTCTGAATCGAGAGTTAGATAATTCAGGTTTAGTTTCAGTGGATCCTGAAATAGTTTTCCAGGCCCCAGGTTGGGATGAAGAGCTTCTTCGGGCTCTGGGCGATAACAACGTTTCGATCGAAAATTCGGTGGCAATCTCAGGTAACACCGTTTGGTTCGCAAATTCCGGGGGACTCGTGCAAGGGTGGGACCTGGAGCCCTTAGGCCGGGGAGAAACCCCGATTCGAACTTTTCGATGGTGGATGGGGGACGATATCGACGCGACAATTGTCGTGGATAAGGATGGCTTCCTCTACGTCGCCGCCGAATATGAACGCGGTACTGCGCGATCCCGCGAAGTTGGGCAGCTAGTCAAATTAGACCCCGGTAATCCCGAGGCTCCTTTGGTTTGGTCCCTTCACGACAATCAAAGGGCTCCGGGCGGTATTTGGAGCACCCCTGCGCTTCATAAAGATGTGCTTTATGCCACAACCAACAGTGGTCGGTTGATGTCCGTGGATCGTGATTCTGGTCAACTGCTGTGGTCCAAGCAGCTCGAAGGCCCACTTTGGGGTTCCCCGGTAGTTGTTGACGACATCTTGATAGTCGGCGATTGTGGCGGATATTTACGGGCCTTTGGGGTCCAAGACCCGCGGATTGAACCAATAGAAATTTGGCGAATCGAAATCGGTGGGTGCATTGAAGCAACTCCCACCGTTTGGAACGGGCGTATCTACATCGGCTCTCGCGAAGGCGGCTTGTTCGCTATCGGCGAGCGATGAGGCTTCTGTTCTAGGGTTCCGATATGGATATAGGCGTTTGTGTTGCATCCCATGTCGGTGACATTAACTACGTGGTTCGAGCTGAAGAACTCGGATATTCACATGCTTGGCTAGCGGACAGCCAAATGATCTGGTCTGACTGTTACGTCGCCCTTGCCTTGGCAGCCGATCGCACTTCAACAATCAACATCGGAACTGGTGTTTCCGTTTCGGGCACTCGGCCCGCGCCGGTAACGGCGTCATCAATAGCCACCATTAACGCTCTAGCGCCAGGCCGAACGTTCCTCGGGATTGGGACAGGAAACACGGCCATGAGAATTATGGGGCACAAACCGCAAAGAATCGCTGAGTTCGATCAGTATTTAGATGCTCTTCGCCCACTTTTGCGGGGCGAAGAGGCGCAACATCATTTCGAGGGTCAGGTCAGCCCTATCCGACACATCATGCCCGACAAGGGTTTCGTTAATTTTGATGACCCAATCCCACTTTACGTATCGGGTTTCGGTCCCAAATCACTGGCGTTAGCGGGTAAACACGGCGACGGGGCCGTTATGTCTATCCCCCCCGATGCCCAGATCATGGATCGTATGTGGGAGATGATCGAACGAGGAGCGTCTGATTCAGGAAGAGAGTTCGATCGCGATGACTACCTCACCTGCTCTCTCACCACCATCGTCGTGCTCGATGAAGGTGAAACAATCGAAAGCCCCCGGGTGAAAGCGGAGGCTGGCGCAATGGCGATGGCCTCTATCCACTATTCCTACGACCAGTACCGGCAATACGGGCGTCCACCGGGAAGTCGCCTCACAGAAATTTGGGATGAATACACGTCCATGCTTTCCGACTACGACCCTGAACGAATCCATCAACGAATTCACGCCGGTCACAACTGTTGGGTGATCCCCGAGGAAGAAAGGTTTGTAACTCCACAACTTATTGATGCCACTTGCATTGTTGGCACGGCAGATGAAGTCATTGAGCGGTTGCAACAACTTGAAGAACGTGGTCTGGACCAACTCATGATTCTGCCGAATTTCGATCCTCGATACCAGGTTCTTGAGCGAATCGGGAAGGACATAATTCCACACGTGTAATCGGCGATGAGACACATCCGAGATGGGGATTAGCTGGCCTCGCTGTTAACCTTGACTCTCGTCATTCTCGTGACATATTGCGTCACTCCTCCACCCCGAGATTTCTTATGAGCAACATCTGTCAAGTAACCGGTCGTAGGCCTACCAGTGGTTTCACCGTGTCTCACTCTCATCGTCGTAACAAACGATGGTTTAAGCCGAATATCCAGAAGAAAAAGTTTTATGTGCCCAACGAAAAACGGCACGTGACTTTGACAGTTAGCGCGAAGGGCATCAAGATCATTAACAAGCGCGGGATCGAGTCGGTATTGGCAGATCTTCGACGGCGTGGGGAGAAAGTCTGATGGCAAAGAGCGACAAACGACCAGTCATTAGACTTAAGTCGACGGCCGACACTGGGTATACGTACTCAACGCGTAAGAACAAAACAAACACTCGAGAACGAATCGAACTAAAGAAATACGACCCGGTAATTCGGAAGCACGTGATCTTTAAAGAGGAACGCTGATCCAAGTTCACTAGGTTCTTGACCCAAATATGGTGGCTGCGAGACCTATTGAAGTGTCAGAGCGAGAGGCAAGATCTGTAGCAATTTCTGCTCAGGGGCTGGGCCAGTTCCGTGTGGTCGCGCGCCCGGATCGACGTCATCTGCGTAAGGCGTTTCGAAATATCGGTGTGCTCCAGATTGATGCCGTCAGCGCAGTAGCGCGTTCTCACCTACTCGTATTGAGATCTCGTGTTGGGGGTTGCCACAATGATTTGTCGGGCTTACTCGAAAGAACTGCCTATCTGCATCGAGAGTTAACTGAGTATTGGTGCCACGAAGCGAGTTACTTACCGACGCAAGATTGGCCGTTGTTCCGGTGGCGTATGCGTCGGGCGGAGCAAGGTGAGTTGTGGAAAGGCATTCGAGAGTTTGCCGCAGAAAATTCAGGGTTCATTTCAAAAGTAGAACGTCAGGTGACAGCAGCTGGTCCAGTTAGCGCTGGGCAGTTACAAAAAAGGGGCCGTCGCTCTTCTTGGTGGGGGTGGTCAGATTCTAAAATTGCTCTCGAATGGCTCTTTTGGATTGGGAGGCTGTCAGTCAGCAAACGAGATAATTTCACTCGTTACTACGACTTATCTGAGCGAGTGTTACCGCCGTCAATACTTGAACATGTTCCGGCCGAAAATGAGGCTCATCTCGAATTGTTGCGTCGCGCTGCGTGTCATCTAGGAGTAGCTAGCAGTGAAGACCTTGTTGATTATCACCGCCTCCCTAAGAAAGAGGGTAAAGAGCGAGTTAAGGAGTTGGTAGAGAACAAGGAGCTCATACCTGTTGAAGTCCAGGGTTGGGATCGCCCCGCGTACATGGCCCCTGATGCCAAATCTGGTCATGTGGTTTCGCGTTCTGTGCTCCTCAGTCCCTTCGATCCCATCGTGTGGTTTCGCCCAAGAGCGGCTCGACTCTTTGGCTTTGAGTATCGATTAGAGATCTACGTCCCCTCCGAGAAGCGCGTGCATGGGTACTACGTAATGCCGTTTCTGTACAAGAACAATTTGTCCGCCAGAGTTGACGTGAGAGCGGAACTGAAAACAAAAGTGCTGCATGTTCCCGGCGCCTACGTTGAGCCGGAAGGTCTCGACGATCTTGGAGTTGAAGCTCTAGCTAACGAACTTCGTTCCCTTGCAATCTGGCGTGGTCTTGAGCATGTTCGCGTGGGTCAGCGGGGCAATCTTGCGCGTCGGCTAAGTAGGGCCCTGAAGGCACCATGAAGGTCTTGTGGCGCGGGCTGACTCTCGCCTGTGGAGTGTGCGGCAGTCGAAGGTTATTTCGGAAGTGGGGGATGTTCGCAATGGTTGACGACTGTCCGCGTTGCGGTCTCCATTTCGAACGCATGGATGGTCACTCGCTAGGGGCAGTAGCCGTAAACACCATGACGAGTTCGGCGTTGGTGTTAACCGTGGTAGCCCTCGCATTGGTAGTAATCGGAACCGACACTTCAACCGCCACTCTTCTTTTGTTGGCGGCTCCAGCGGGTCTGATATTCCCGATCTTGTTTGACCCCGTGTCACGGACCCTATGGAACGCCATCGAGTTGTTGATGCGCCCACCGCAAGCGAACGAAATTCGAGAAGAGTTTCGCCACATCAAGGTTCGGTGAATACTGTCTATCGGGTTGCAATACGACACTGCTCACGCCAGACTTCAACTTCTTGCTGCACGGGTATCCGTTAGCAAGCACGGTTGGTCCCGTGGTGAAGTCTGGAGTTCACGCCGGCCTGTCAAGCCGGAGGTCGCGGGTTCAAATCCCGTCGGGACCGCGGTCGGGTAGCTCAGTTGGCAGAGCGCGCGCCTGAAAAGCGTGAGGTCACCGGATCGACGCCGGTCCCGACCACCCTAGGGAGTCAGGGGTTAATAGCCCCTGGCTTTCGGGCATTTTGGGGCACAGCTACGGCGCCCACTGCGCGACTACTGATTAAATCCGCTCACCAATAGGTTGGCTTACCTATTGGAGATATCAGCTGCTGTGCACCTATTTATTGGCGGGTGACACCATCTTCAATAGCTGCAGCGGCGACTGCTTCGGAAACCGCGGGCACTACTGACCGATCAAAAGCAGTAGGGATGATGAGATCTGGACCCAGGTCATCGCTTGAAACAGCGGCGGCGATTGCCCCAGCCGCAGCTATCTTCATATTTTCAGTGATATCGCTCGCTCTGGCATCAAACGCTCCACGAAAGATCCCAGGGAAGGCCAAAACGTTATTGATCTGGTTGGGATAGTCGCTGCGGCCAGTGGCAACAATTGCAGCGATGTCGGCAATTGCTTCGGGGAGAATTTCCGGGTCCGGATTCGCCATCGCGAAAACGATGGGCTTATCCGCCATCGCCGCTACATCATCTCGTGTGACGAGCCCTGGGCCGCTCAATCCCATGAACACGTCCGCTCCGACCATCGCGTCAGCGACAGACCCCGTAACGCCATCCGTGTTCGTATTGTGCGCCAACCATTCCTTCGCCGAGTTAAGTCCAGCTCGACCGGGATATATAGCGCCTTGCCTGTCACATACGACAACGTCTCCAATACCTCTTCCCAACAGGATCTTTGCGCAGGCAACCCCCGCTGCTCCGGCACCCAAGATGACACATCGAAGATCGTTGAAATCTTTACCTGTGAGACGAACCGCGTTTTCCAGCGCGGCTAGAGCAACTACTGCTGTGCCGTGTTGGTCGTCGTGAAACACGGGGATGTCGAGTGCTTCTCGCAGCGCTGCTTCAACTTCGAACGCTCCCGGCGCGGCAATGTCCTCAAGGTTGATGCCACCAAATGTGGGCGCTAACCGAATTACCGTCTCAATAATTTGTTCAGGTGTCTCGACGTCCAGGCAGATGGGGAACGCATCGACCCCTGCAAATTCTTTAAAAAGAAGAGCTTTGCCTTCCATTACCGGCATAGCTGCGGCCGGTCCTATAGCTCCAAGGCCAAGTACAGCCGTGCCGTCGCTAACAATGGCAACTGTGTTTTTTCTTATCGTGAGTTCGTGCGACAGGGCTTCATCGGCGTGAATAGCCATACATACCCGGGCTACCCCAGGGGTGTAAGCCATTGACAAGTCATCTGCGTCACGCAAGGGGATGCGACTGATGGTCTCTAATTTGCCACCTTCGTGCATCTTGAAGGTTCTATCGACGGCACTGATCACCTTGATGCCATTTAATCCGTCGACAGCGGCACATATTTCTTCAACGTGAGCTTCGCTAGCGGCATCTACGACGACTTCTTCGCGCAAGGAACCAGCGGTCACGGTGAATCCGCGCAAGCTACGAATATTTCCCCCGACATCGCCAATGGCGGTGCACAGTCGCCCAAGGGTGCCTGGTTCGTGAGCAAGCTCTACTTCTAATGTGGCAGAGAAAGCAGCTGTTGGACGCGACATTGAGTCTCCTGGCGCAGAGGGGAGCGCTCTATTGTGGCGTGAGAGGGTGCTGGGACCAAATGTGGTTACGTCATTTATTTTTATGGACCTTCATACTCAAAACCCAAATCAGGGGCTGTTAGCAGAGGGAAGAACGTTAATTCTGCTTGTTTGGCCATCGCCTCACAGGTTCCCCCGCGGTCCACGATCGCGATAATCATGACTGGTTCAGCCCCGAAGGCTCGAACAACTTCAGCTGCCTCGAGTGGTGATACACCCCGAGTTACAACGTCTTCCATAATTGCTACTCGGTCGCCTTTATATAGGGCGCCGGCGATTCTGCCTTCGACTCCGTGGTCTTTAGCTTCTTTACGAATACTGAACGAGCGAAGTGGCTGCCCTCGATCTGCTGCTATCGCGGCTACTCCGTAGGCAACTGGGTCGGCTCCCATTGTCAAACCACCCATGGCATCTATTCCTTCGATTTCGCTAAGGATGATGTCAGCAACCAATTTGATTCCTTCCGGGTGGCAGGCGGTTTGTTTGCCGTCAATGAACCAATTGCTCTTGCGGCCCGACTTCAAAACAAAGTCACCAGTACGTACCGCGTGGGTAAGGAGATGATCTTTCAGATTTTTCCGTGATGGGTCTAGTTCTGTCACTCGTTGGACCATCCCACTTGGCCGGTACCTGCCATGACATCTCCTATCACCCAAGCTTCATGCCCGTTTCGGGCAACAATTTCAATGGTCCCATTTGCTTGGTCAGCTGGCACGACAAGGACCATGCCGATTCCTAGATTAAATACTTTTCTCATTTCGTCTTCTGAGACCGGTCCTTCGGTAGCAACCCGATCGAAGATCTCCGGTGTCCGCCATTTGGTGCGGTCGACGCGTATTGCAACGTTGGTTTCAATAATTCGCGCGAGGTTCCCAGGGAGTCCTCCACCCGTTATGTGCGCTGCTGCGTGTACGTCTAGTTCAGCAAACACTTCTAATACTGCAGGCGCGTAAATTACGGACGGTCGAAGCAGTTCTTCACCGAGAGAAGTGTTGGCGCCAATCCAGGCTGGTTGATCGAGTGGGCGCCCATCTAAAAAAACTTTGCGAGCGAGGCTGTAACCGTTGCATCGCAACCCAGGTGATGCGAGACCTACTAACACGTCACCTTCGCTGACAGAAGATTTAGAGGGGATGTGTGCTCGCTCCGCGACTCCGACAGCGAAGCCAGATAGGTCGAATTCGTCCTCGCCCATACTGTCTGGATGCTCAGCTATTTCTCCGCCAGTGAGAGCACATCCAGCGTGGAGACAGCCTTCCGCAAAACCGATAACTAGTTGTTCGATACGGTCAGGGTCAACTTTCCCGACGGTGATCTGATCAAGGAAAAAGAGCGGTTCTGCGCCCGTGGTGACGATGTCGTCAACGCACATGGCCACCACATCTATACCGATCGTGTCGTATTGGTCCAACGCCATAGCGATCAGCGGTTTTGTTCCAGCTCCGTCGTTTCCCGAGACAAGCACAGGTTCTTGGTATCCGTTCGGTATCGCGACGACCGAACCAAACCCACCTATGTCGCTGAGAACCTCTGGTCTGAAAGTTGAACGAACATGTGGGGTAAGGCGTCGCACAGCCTCGTCAGCTAAATCGATGTCGACACCTGCGTCTGAATAGGTGATCTCAGAAGTCATTGCCCGAGCTTCATTTGTGACACTGAGACGAATGTTGCCCCAGGCTCATCGCGCCGTTCTCCCAGCACTTCTCTGTTGAGACCTTGAGGAATGGCGACTGGGTATTGACCGTCAAGACAAGCTGTGCAGAACCCTGCTCCGGGAGCACCGGTTGCATCAATGAGACGGTCAAGTTCTAAATAACTGATGGAATTGACACCCAGGTACTCCCGTATTTCATCCATGGTCAAGTTGGCAGCTAGTAGTTCTGCTTTCGTGCCTGTATCCATTCCATAAAAGCACGGCCATCTGTATGGCGGCGAAGATATTCGAAGGTGCACTTCGGCGGCTCCGGCGGACCGTAACATTTCGACGATTGCTCGTGTGGTTGTGCCTCGGACAATCGAGTCGTCAACGACTATGAGTCGTTGGCCTTCAATGTTGTGGCGGATGGGGTTAAGTTTCATTTTTACTCCCAGGGCTCTCATTTCTTGAGAGGGAGCAATAAATGTCCGTCCGATGTAGCGATTCTTGACGAGTCCATCCCGATATGGGATGCCGCTAGCGCGAGCGAAGCCCTGAGCGGCCGGTATCCCTGATTCTGGCACTGGCATTACGAGGTCGGCGATCACTGGGGCCTGATCTGCAAGTTGTTCGCCCATGCGTTGTCTAGCGGCATGAACATTTCGGCCGTAGAGGACAGTGTCGGGTCGCGAGAAATAGACGAATTCGAACATACAGAGCCGAGGGTTGGGATTCTTAAAGGGCCGTTCCGAGGTCCATCCGTCTCGACTGATGACAACCATCTCTCCAGGGTCTACTTCTCGCACAAAATGCGCGCCGACCGTGTCCAGGGCGGGGCTTTCTGATGCGAGAACCCAACCGTTATCAAGGCGTCCTAGACAAAGCGGCCAAAATCCTTCGGGTCCTCGGGCGCCAACCAAATGGTGGCGATCCATAGCGACGAAGGAAAATCCACCGCGGAGTTGCGGTAGCACGCGAGCCATAGCCCAAGGCAGTTCGTTACCTCCGGGTGCTTCTCCGGTCGCCAATTCGATAGCAACCAGTTCTGCTACCAGATCGCTGTCGCTCATGACCGTTCCGTCAAGCATCCCTGCGTCAGCCGCTAATGCTGCCGTGTTGACCAGGTTGCCGTTGTGGGCGAGCGCGAATTCGAGATCACCGACATCACGATAGAAAGGCTGTGATGCACGCCAAGAGCTCGATCCTGTCGTTGAGTAGCGGGTATGGCCGATAGCGATATCGCCCTCTAGGACGGCAAGAACTCGATCGTCAAAAGCACCAGACACCAAACCCATGTCTTTTACGACAGTCACGTTCGAACTATCGCTCACCGCTATCCCTGCCGATTCTTGCCCGCGATGCTGGAGCGCGTAGAGGCCAAGATAAGTCTGGTGCGCGACAGGGCTGCCAGGCGCCAGAACTCCAAAAACGCCGCATGCTTCGCGAGGTTTAATGAGTTCAACTTCGTGAGTGTGGTTTGTCATCCGCTAACAGTTCCCTGGCCGAGTGCTTGTGGGAGTTCGTCTCGCGCGGCGCGGGTCAAGTCATCTATTGAAAGATTAATAGTTGACCCTAGGACAAGGGAAGGTCCGCCAGTGTTGCCGATCGTTTGGGCGGGCACTCCGCGATTCGAAGTCTCTTTCAGGAAGGATTCCAGATCAGTGCGGTTGAGGGCAACGATCACACGTCCCCCTGATTCGTTAAACAGTGCTCTGTGGCCATCGAAACCACTTATGTGCATGCCGACTCCGCTATGAACAGCCATTTCGGCAAGAGCTACTGCAAGCCCGCCCTCGCCCACGTCGTGCACTGCTTCGACTTGGTTCCTTTGGACTATCTCGGTCACATACGCCGCCGTTCGTACTGTTTGAAGAAGGTCAAATTCGGGGAGGGTGCCGTCTTTGCATCCGCCGATTTCCCAGGCCCAGCGACTTCCAGCCATGGAAACATCTTCATTTGGCTGCTGGCCAACTAATACAAGCGTCAAGTCAGGGCTGACGGTCATGCCGGGAGGTGGGTTTGACAACTTCGGGTGCATGCCGATGACCCCCACGACAGGGGTTGGAGCGATATCAACTGCGTTAGTTTCGTTGTACAGGCTGACGTTCCCTCCCACGACTGGGGCGTTAAAAGCTCGGCACGCTTCAGACATGCCGTCCACAGCTTCAGATAATTGCCACATCACCTCAGGATGTTCAGGATTTCCAAAGTTCAGACAGTTAACGACAGCCATCGGCTCTGCGCCCACGCACGCGATATTCATGACAGCTTCGGCAACCACCATTGCCGTTCCTTGGCGGGGATCTACATGGCACCAACGGTGATTCCCGTCCGTAGACATACCCAAAGCTCTTCCAGTTTCGTGGCCCGTCCTCGGGTCACGAAGCCGAAGGAGGGCCCCATCGCTACCGGGCCCAACCACTGTATTAAGGAAAAGTTGATGGTCATATTGGCTGTATACCCAAGCGGGATCTCGTAACAAAACGAGCAAATCGGCGGCGCAGTCAACCGGACCGCTCGATGCGTCAAGTGACCGACGCTCAATCAAATTCTCAGGGGGCGACAGGGGGCGCTCATATTCAGGGGCGTCGTCATGCAAAGTGGATGCAGGGAGTTCCGCCAACACCTCACCATCGAAACCATCAAGAATTCTTAGTTGCCCATCCCCGGTGACGCGTCCAATGACACTCGCTGATATCTCCCAACGGGAAGAGATTTGTAATACCCGGTCGAGACTTTCAGGTTCCACGATCGCCAACATCCGCTCTTGCGATTCAGAAGTCATCAACTCAAAAGGTTCCATCCCCTCTTCTCGCGAATGGATAGCCGAAACATCGACGTCCATTCCTGCACCACCGCGTGAAGCCGTCTCACTTGTAGCGCAGGTGATTCCTGCGCCTCCCAAGTCTTGGATACCCGTCACGAGTCCTTCGTCTAACAACTCAAGGCATGCCTCCAATAGACGCTTCTCTTCGAAGGGGTCGCCTACTTGAACGCTTGGGCGTTTGTCAGCGTTTTGAGAGGCCTCATCGAAGCCGGCGGAGGCCAAGACACTCACTCCACCTATGCCATCTCGGCCAGTTGAGGCGCCGAGAAGCACAGCAAGATTGCCAACTCCGCTTGCCCGTCCCAAAACAAGTCGTTCGACGGGGAGGACTCCCATGGCAAGAACGTTGACGAGAGGGTTACCTCTATATGTCTCGTCGAAAACAATCTCTCCCCCAACAGTGGGCACTCCAACGCTGTTTCCGTAACCCGAAACTCCGCTAATCACGCCTTCGGCGATCCATCGGCTCCGTGGATCATCCAGAGGCCCGAACCGGAGAGGGTCCATCACTGCTATGGGGCGGGCACCCATGGTGAAGATATCTCGAAGAATTCCTCCAACTCCTGTAGCTGCACCCTGGTATGGCTCAATCGCCGAAGGGTGGTTGTGACTTTCTATGCGGATCGCTACAGCTATGCCATCACCAACATCGATGACCCCCGCGTTTTCGCCCGGACCTACCAAAACCCATGGTGCTTCAGTGGGAAGTCTCTTCAAATGAATCTTTGATGACTTGTACGAACAGTGCTCGGACCACATAACGGAGTACATGGCCAATTCGAGGTGATTTGGATGTCGCCCTAATAACCCGTGAATGGTCTCGTACTCTTCGTCACTTAATCCAAGTACGCGGTGGACCGATGCGTCTTCGGGAGCCACACTCACACTCCAAATCTAGTCGCGTGTCAGAAATATCAACGGATGCCTAACAACTAGCCCTAGGAACAGAAAGCGGTTCGCCACAAGAGTCGTTGGTCTCGGCATCGAGCGACTTGTGAAAGTTAGATTCGCTCGTCGTGAGTGGATGCAACATTCTCATTAGTTGATGGGGCTCGCTCCGTGGAAAGTAAAGATTGGAGTAAAGAGGATCCATCATTAGATCCAAGGAGCATCGAAGTGGCCCTCTCGGGATGAGGCATCATCCCCACGACGTTGCCACGTTTGTTTGAAATTCCTGCTATGTCTCCGATCGAACCGTTCGGGTTGTCGGTGTATCGAAAGACAATTCTGTTTTCTTCCTCAAGTTGCTTCAAAGTTTCTTTTGCGCACACATAGTTACCCTCAAAATGATTGATGGGGATGTTCAAAAGATCACCAACTGATGCCCCAAGACCAACAACGTTGGCCGTCGACGCGAACTGGATTTGTTCCATGCGACACAGGAACTTCAGCCCCGCATTTTTTTGCAACGCACCTGGGAGCAACCCTGCTTCGGTTAGGACCTGAAATCCGTTGCAGATCCCTAATACCGGTCCGCCGTTTCGCGCGAATGTACTGACCGCGTCCATAATCGGCGAGAAACGTGCAATTGCTCCGCAACGTAGATAATCGCCATGCGCGAACCCTCCAGGTATGACGATCGCATCAACGTCTCCCAGGTCCGAATCGCCGTGCCAAACAACCTTTGCCTCGCCGCCAAGTTCATTTATTGCGTCAACGGTGTCGAATTCGCAGTTTGTGCCTGGGAAACGGATGACACCGACGCGCCGACTCATGCCGTGAGTACTTCCACAATCGCATCTTCAATAACTGGGTTGCACAAAAACCGGTCGCACATGTCTTCCACAATTGCTCTAGCGGTATCGGTCGAGTCAGCTTCGACCTGCAGCCGGATAACTTTCCCTACTCGTACGTCACCAGCGGTTTCGAAACCTAAAGCAGGAAGCGTTCGTTCAATAGTGGAACCTTCAGGGTTGGCAATTCCCTCCCGTGGCAAAACTTCGATCTTCACTTCGAAGCGCATTAGTTTTCTCCAATCCATGTGTTAAAAGACTCGCCCGTAATCCGCTCGTATGCAGTTACATAGCGATCGCGGGTCGTTTGGATCGTTTCTGCTGACAGTTGCGGTGGCGGGGGTGATTTATCCCACCCGGTCGCTTCGGTGGCATCTCGAACGGGTTGTTTGTCCAAGGAAACCGGTGTGGCGCCTGGAGCCCAGTTTTCAGCTGGCCAAAATCGCGACGAATCAGGCGTCAACAATTCGTCAGCGATTACCATTTTGTCGTCAATTAGCCCGAGTTCGAACTTAGTGTCAGCGATGATGACACCGTTTTTTGCGGCATGTTCGGAAGCAGATCGGTATGCCTCTATGGAAAGATCCCGAGCCTGGCTAGCAAGATCAGACCCAACAATGTCCACCGCTTCTTGGTAGCTGATGTTGATGTCGTGGCCTTCGGTGGCTTTCGTTGATGGAGTAAAAACTGGCTCAGGGAGTTGTTGAGCTTCCAGTAAGCCTGCCGGCAGAAGAGATCCATGCATAGTTCCCGATTGTTGATATTCCTTCCAAGCGGAACCCGTTATATAGCCCCGCACAATGCATTCGAGAGGCAGCATGTTTGCCTTTCGGACTAAGAGTGCGCGGCCGTCCCAATCGGGGCGTTGTGCCGCCGTCGGAAAATCGGCTGGGTCGGCCGATACCAGATGGGTAGACGCAACCGAAGCGAGGTGCTCGGACCACCAAACCGTCATCGCTGTTAAGACTCGGCCTTTGTCTGGAATCGGTTCGTTAAAAACAACGTCAAACGCTGAGATTCGATCACTCGCAACCATCAGGAGATGTTGATCATCCACGACGTACATCTCGCGGACTTTGCCACGATGGAGTAACTCAAGCTCGTTCACGCCTCTTCTCTACTAGAGAATGGGGGACGGGCGATAGGACCCTCCCTCAGGATGTTGCGAATTGATGGTCGCTGCTGCGCCAGCAAAGTCTGCAACTTGCAGATTAGCAAGGCCGATGAATGCGTTGTGATCGTTCACGGCGTTGGTGATCGCGGCGGCATCCAAGGGCAAAGCCGGATCATTAACGATTCTTTCGAATAAGTCGTTCTGACCAGAATCGCCTTCTCGGATTTCGAGTGCGGCAGCAACTGCATGTTCCTTGATTGCTTCGTGAGCTTGTTCGCGCCCGGCGCCGGCTTTCACCGCTGCCATCAGTAAGCGTGTAGTGGCGAGAAAGGGTAGGTATCGCTCTAGTTCTCGATCAATGACACGGGGATAGGCGCCAAACCCGTCAAGCACAGTGAGGATCGTTTCTATTGCCCCATCGAGCGCAAGGAACGCGTCTGGGAGAACGACGCGGCGAACTACTGAACAACTGACATCTCCCTCGTTCCACTGATCGCCAGCAATTGATGCAGCCATCGTCAAGTGGCCACGCAGTATCGCGACGAAACCGCTGACCCGCTCGGCAGATCGAGTATTCATTTTGTGAGGCATGGCTGAAGAGCCCACTTGTCCTTCGCTGAATCCCTCTGTCACTAGATCCAACCCAGCCATGAGTCGAATTTGCAGGGCGATGTTGCCTAATGGGCTCACGGCTTGGGTGAGACCGCTGATGACGTCAAGATCGAGCGATCGAGGATATATCTGGCCCACTGCATTTAGGGTGCGCTCGAAACCCAGACGATCGGCAACTAATTGCTCTAACTCGTTGACTTTGGAGGAGTCCCCCTCAAATAGGTCCAGCAGGTCTTGTTGTGTCCCTACCGGACCCTTTAGGCCACGCAGCGGGTAACGCTGCAAGAGTTCTTCGAGCCGTTCAAATGCAAGAATGGTTTCTTGCCCTAAGTTGGCAAATCGTTTACCTAGGGTCGTAGTTTGGGCCGGCACGTTGTGGGAACGACCAGTGATGATGGTGGTTTGGTACTCGATTGCTAGCTCCGCTAACCGAGAAATTACAGCTACGAGGCGTTGTTGAATCAAAACCATGGACCGCTTGATCTGTAATTGCTCAACATTTTCTGTCAGGTCACGCGATGTGAGGCCTTTGTGGATGTGCTCGTGCCCAGCTAACGAACAGAATTCTTCAATCCGGGCTTTCACGTCATGGAGGGTTACGCGTTCGCGACGTTCAATGGATTCGAGGTCTACTTCCCCGATCACAGATTTATAGGCCTCAACAACGGATTCTTCAATATCGAGGCCGAGGTCTCGTTGTCCTTCAAGGACCGCGATCCACAATTCGCGCTCCAAAACGATTTTTTCTTCAGACGACCAAATTTGGGCCATTTCTGGCGACGCGTAACGGGTTGCTAAGACATTGGGGACGTGAGCTTTTTCGGTAGTCACCGTGCTCCCTCATCTCTGAAAGTTGCGAGTCGTTCGGCAAGTTCAGCGTTGCTAACTGACAAAATTTCTATAGCTAAAACCGCTGCGTTTGCCGATCCATCTACTGCGACTGTCGCTACTGGTATCCCGCGCGGCATTTGCACAGTTGAGAGAAGTGCATCCATGCCACCACCTACTCCACCCGATAATGGAACACCGATCACTGGCAGCGTCGTGTGCGCCGAAACGGCACCAGCAAGGTGGGCTGCCATCCCGGCACCACAAATTATTACGCCGTAACCATTTGCTCGAGCATCAGTCGCTAATTCGGCCACTTGTGCGGGAGCCCGATGCGCGGACATCACATGAACTTCGTGGGCCACATTGAAACGGTCAAGCATTTCCGAAGCACCCGACATCTTTTCGGCATCGCGGGGAGAGCCCATCAGAATCGCTACCTTCATGTCACTGCTTCCTTGTCGTGATCTATCCCAATCGAAGCACCAATGTCGGTACGGTGCTGCATACCAGACCACGAAATAACGGAGACTGCCTTATAGGCCAGTTCCCGTGCAGTTTCGAGTGTTGTTGATCGGCCACAGACATTGAGGACTCGCCCCCCTCCAGTTACGAGTTCGCCTTGAGAGTTTGACGCGACTCCTGCGCAAAAGACGTTGACTCCTTCTATCTCTCGCGCTTGTTCAAGACCATGTATAACGTCACCTGTTTGGGGCGCTGTGGGATATCCGTGAGAAGCAAGGACCACGGCCACCATGGCGTCATTAGATAAAGTTGGACGGATCCGTAGGTCGCCATTGGCGACTTGAAACAATGTCTCAGCTAGGTCACCTTCAAAGCGTGGGAGGATCACCTGGGCTTCTGGGTCGCCAAAGCGAACGTTGAATTCTAATAGTTTCGGCCCGTCAGCGGTGACCATAAAACCAGCGAACAGGACACCTCTGTAGTCAACTCCTCGTTTTCGTAATGCTTCAACAGTTGGGTGTACTGCCTTGTCCATCATTTCGTCGAGATCTGCAGCGCTCACAGTTGGCATAGGTGAGTAACAGCCCATTCCCCCAGTGTTAGGTCCTAAATCTCTATTGCACAGTCTTTTGTGGTCTTGAGCTGAAGTGGGTAGCAGCACTGCTTTAGCGCCGTCACAAAACGCGAATAAAGACAACTCGGGGCCGCTGAGACCTTCTTCGATCACTACTCTGCGGCCAGAATCTCCAAATGCGGCGCCTGACAGTTTCGCTTTCACATCTTCTACGGCCTCGGAGTACGTCTCAGTGACTAACACGCCCTTCCCTGCCGCTAACCCATCGGTTTTCACTACGTATGGTGGAGCCAAACTCGATAAAAATGCGATCGCGGAATCAGTTTGGTCGTTGTCGAATGACCCGTAACGGGCAGTGGGTACTCCTGCTGTTTCTACGAGACGTTTCATCCACGCTTTTGAACCTTCAAGGCGCGCACCGTCCGCGCCGGGGCCAAAAACTGTGCGGCCTTCAGAGCGCAACTGATCCGCAAGGCCCTGTACAAGTGGAGTTTCGGACCCAACGACGTAGAGATCCGCATCGATTTCTGTCACCGGTTGCGCAGTGCTGCCTTCAATACCTGGTGATCCTGGTGTTACAACCACCTCGGAATGTCGGGAAAGAGTTGCAGCGAAGGCGTGTTCGCGTCCGCCCGAACCAATGACGCAAACCTTCATGCTGCAAACCGAAGGTATTGCTCGCGCCCTGGGCCTACACAGACGAACCGAATTGGAACTCCCATTTGTCGCTCTAGAAATGCGACGTAATCCACTGCTTCTCTTGGCAAGTCGTGCCGTTCTGTTGCTTCAGAAAGATCGGTTTGCCAGCCTGGAAGTTCCGCGTAAACGGGAGTCGCTTTGTCGTGCAAGCGACGTAGGTGCGGAAGATATTCGTACCGCCGGCCGTCGACCTCATAGGCGACGCATACTTTGATGGTTTCAAGTTGGTCAAGTACATCCAACTTGGTGAGTGCGATCTCTGTACATGCATTGAGGCGCACTGCTTGGCGGGCCATTACCGCGTCAAACCAGCCGGTACGTCGTCGTCGACCTGTGTTAGTCCCGTACTCGCGCCCTACTTCGACAAGATGATCGCCAATCTCGTCATGCAATTCGGTAACGAAAGGTCCTGCACCGACTCGCGTCAAATAGGCCTTCGCTATACCAATCACTTGGTCAATCGCCCCAGGGCCAATACCTGAACCAACAAGTGCGTATCCCGCGACTGGGTTCGAAGAGGTGACGAACGGATACGTCCCGTGGTCGAGATCAAGGAACGTGGCCTGCGCCCCTTCGAAGAGAACACGCTCCCCGGCGTGCAAAGCCTCGTGAAGATGACCAACGGTATCGCCAATATAGGGGGCGACGCGGGGCGCTATTTCGTCAATTAATTCGTCAGCTAGCCGGTCTGGGTCTACGCCTTCGTGACCATATACATCACGGAGAATCACGTTTTTTTCGGCCAGAGAACTACGAAGGCGGGACCGCAGGTATTCAGGATCGAGCAAGTCTTCTACCCGTATTCCTGTTCTTGATGCCTTGTCGGCATAAGCGGGACCAATCCCACGTTTGGTAGTTCCGATCTTGTTATCACCCCTTCGGCCTTCAGCTAACTCGTCAAGAATTTGGTGATAGGGCAGCACAAGGTGGGCCTGGGGACTCAACATCAGCCGCTGGCAATCGACGCCCTTAGCAGCGAGGGAATCAATCTCAGTTAGCAGCACTCGAGGATCAATCACCACTCCGTTACCAATGATGGGCACCACGTGGTCGTACAAGATCCCACTCGGTATCAACTGTAAAGCGAAGACTTCGCCGTCAACGACAAGCGTGTGACCTGCGTTGTGTCCACCTTGGTAGCGCACCACATGGGCGCACTCCTTGGCAACAATGTCGACTACCCGTCCCTTACCTTCGTCACCCCATTGGGTGCCGACCACAATTGATCCTGGCACGGACCACTCCAAACGTCATGTGTTGACGTTGTCCAATCCTAATTGTTGAACCTGCATTAACCAGGGTGGATTAACAACCTCTTTTATTCTCAAGCAAAAAGTGGGTCGGCGAATGAGTGAAAATTTTTAGCTGTCCGCCAAATTATGCAGGTCTAGATTCAAACGAATTCGCAGGATCAGTAAAAGTTCGTGTCAACGCCGTCTTCTTCGCGGGTCCATCCAAGGAACAACAGCTTGTTGCAGAGGTACAAGATCTCTCCTGTATTGACGATGAGTCTCAATGACCGTCGCCGCAGTGGCGGCTTGGAGTTCACGCATCTCCGATTCGAGTTGAGCGACGCGATGTTCCAGAGCAAGAACTCGCTTCACCCCAGCCAAGTTCAAACCTTCGTTAGTCAGTTCTTGGATTCGCAGTAAAAGAGCAATGTCGATTTCGCTGTATCTGCGACTGCCGCCAGGCGTACGTGCCGGTTCAACCAGTCCTTTACGCTCATAGATCCGGAGCGTTTGGGCATGAACGCCGGCTAGTTCAGCGGCAACTGAAATCACATAGACGGCCCGGGTTGGATCAGGCGGTACGGCTATTGGATCCACGATCAGTCCTCCTGCTGTTCTTCATTTCGAGGTGACCAGTCGGTCACCTCATTTAGCGCTTCAATTGCGGCTCTTTCTTTAGGGTTCAACTCACTGGGGACAGCTATTTCCACAGTTACTAACAAATCACCCATAGCTTTTGGAGTGTCGATACCTCGACCTTTTACTCGGAACGTGGTTCCTGATTTAGTGCCAGCTGGGACCTTCAACGTCACCGTTGAGTGGTCGTAGGTTGGAATCTTAATTTCAGAACCTAATGCCGCCTCTGGGAAGGTGATTGGAACCGAGAGAGTGAGGTGCCGACCTTTTCGACCAAACATGGCATCATCCGCTACTTCAACGACAACGAAAAGATCACCGTTCGGCCCACCATTGCGACCGTTACCTCCTTTACCGGCAACCCGTATGCGTTGTCCGTTATCAACCCCTGCAGGGATTCGCACTTTGGCTTGTCGGCGTTCCCCTTCAGCGTTGGTGCCGAGGCCAACAGTGGTAGTGACCCCGTCAATGGCGTCGCGAAATCCGAGGTGTATTCGTGTCTCTTGGTCCACTCCACGCATAGGGACAGGCCCTCTAGCCCCTCGATTTTTTCCGAAAAGATTTCCGAACATGCCGCTGAGGTCATCAAAATCTTCGAAATGTACATTGAATCCGTCCGGGCCTGACGCAAAGCCACCTGTGGCGGAGGGCCCGAGACGCCGAGCTTCGTCGTAGTCCGTGCGTTTGGTCTGATCACCAAGAACGTCATAAGCAGCAGACACTTCTTTGAAGCGATCCTCGTTCCCCCCAGTTGCGTCAGGGTGATGGGTTCGTGCCAGTTTCCGATAGGCCTTGGTTATTTCTTTTGAGGGAGCGCTCGATGACACCCCAAGCACTGCGTAATAGTCCTTTTCAAACCATTCCCGCTGAATAGTCATCATTCACCTCCTCGTCATCAAACCCAGCTATTAGTCACGCACTTTGACCATGGCCGCACGTAACACTCGCTCACCCCACCAGAACCCGGGGCGGAGTTCTTCAACAACCAATTGCTCGCTGCCGTCACCTGTTTCGTGCAGCACTGCCTCGTGTTGGTTGGGGTCGAACGGAGCTCCGACAGCTTCGATACGTCTCAACCCCCCTTTTTGTAGTGCGGCTTCTAACGAGGTCTTGATCGGTGCTACTTCTTCAAGGCCTTGAGCCTCGGCAGCATCGCACGCATCCAACACAGGCAGTAGCGATTCCGCTAGTCGCGATATACCACTGGCAATCCGTTGATCAAGCTCGCCCGAACTTCGTCGACGGAAGTTTTCAAATTCCGCTTGAAGTCGCTGCAGTGAGTCTCGGTAGTCGTCGCGTTCCGCCGTAACGTTTTCGAGTGACTCAACTAGGGCTTCAACTGAAAGAGGTTCTAGGGGTTCGTCAGTTAACAGTTCGGGCTTCTCGATGTCAGAGTCAGCTTCAGAATCGGTTAAGTCATCAACATCAAGATCTAGTTCAGTCTGTTCAGGATTGTCGATATCTTCGTCTGTCACTGGTCCTCATCAATGATTTCCGCGTCAACAACGTCGTCCCCATCGTCCGCGTTAGCGGTCGAAGTGTCGCCAGCTGTTTCGGCTGCAGACTCGTAAAGTTTTTGGCTGAACGATTGGCTAGCCGCGGTGAGTTCCTCGGTTGCCTTGCTGATCGCGTCCACATCTTCACCTTCTAAAGCTTCTTTGAGGGCGGTTAACGCCACTTCGACTTCGGCCTTATCGTCGTCGGAAACTTGATCGCCTTGGTCGGTGAGCACCTTTTCAATCTGGTAGACGAGTGAGTCTGCGTTGTTTCGAACTTCTGCTACTTCTCGGCGTTGCCGGTCTTCTTCCGCGTGGCTTTCGGCATCTTGAACCATCTTGTCAATGTCATCGTCGCTCAAGTTTGATTGGCCGCTGATCGTGATGGATTGTTCTTTATCAGTTGCCCGATCTTTTGCCGAGACATTGACTATCCCATTGGCGTCAATGTCGAACGTGACTTCAATTTGCGGCACACCCCTTGGCGCTGGTGGTAAATCGACTAGCTGAAATTTGCCTAGAGTTTTGTTGCCTGAAGCCATTTCACGCTCACCTTGTAGAACGTGGATTTCGACTGAGGGTTGCATGTCATCAGCGGTGGTAAATACTTCTGTCCGTTTTGTGGGGATCGTGGTGTTGCGTTCAATTAATTTTGTCATCACTCCCCCTTTGGTCTCAATGCCGAGGCTCAGCGGTGTGACATCAAGAAGTAGGACGTCTTTCACGTCGCCTTTTAGAACGCCTGCTTGGATAGCGGCACCAACTGCGACTACCTCATCAGGGTTTACCCCTTTATGAGCTTCTTTTCCCGTCATTTCGAGAACGAGATCTTGCACCGCCGGCATTCGCGTAGACCCGCCCACCATGATGACGTGGTCAATGTCGCTCGGGTTTAAATTTGCGTCCTCTATTGCTTGTTTGAAGGGAGCTTTGCATCGGTCGACAAGGTCAGCGGTGATCTCCTGCAACTTGGCTCGGGTCAGCTCGTAATCGAGATGCAACGGTCCACTGTCAGTCGCAGTAATGAACGGCAAGTTGATTTGAGTTGTTTGCTTTGATGACAAATCTTTTTTCGCTTGCTCACCGGCTTCTTTCAGTCGTTGGAGCGCCATCGCGTCTGCCTTGAGATCGACACCATGGTCACCTTTGAACGAATCAGATAACCAATCGATAACGCGTTCGTCCCAGTCGTCTCCACCAAGGCGGGTGTCACCTGCCGTGGATTTCACCTCGAAGACTCCGTCACCGATCTCAAGTACCGACACGTCAAAGGTGCCTCCACCAAGGTCGAAAACCAAGATTGTTTGATCCGAAGTTTCTTTGTCTAAGCCGTATGCAAGGGCGGCGGCTGTCGGTTCATTGATGATCCGCAGAACTTCGAGTCCCGCTATCTGCCCTGCTTCTTTGGTAGCGGTCCGCTGCGCATCGTCGAAGTAAGCAGGAACGGTGATTACTGCTTCATTGACTTCTTCCCCAAGGTACTCCTCGGCGTCGCGTTTGAGTTTTTGCAGAACTCTGGCTGCAATCTCTTGTGGGGTGTACGACTTGTCATCAATTTCGACTGTCCAATTTGTGCCAACGTGACGCTTTACCGACGCTAACGTCCGATCCGGGTTAGTGACCGCTTGTCGTTTGGCCACCTCTCCTGTCAGTACTTCACCACTCTTAGAAAATCCGACGATCGAGGGTGTCGTCCGGTCACCTTCGGCATTTGCGATAACGGTGGGCTCTCCACCTTCCATCGTTGATACCACTGAGTTAGTGGTTCCAAGATCGATGCCAACTGCTTTAGACATATGATTTCTCCTCCTGTGGGGGTGGGTCAGGGAGCAACTCGGGCGCTTAGAACAGCAAGTACACCAGGTGTGTTGTCGTTCCCGAATACCTACCATCATAAAAGTTGAGTGTGTCATTTACAACTTTCTTGTTAGATTTCTTTAATAACCTGTTTCAGTCTCAGCCAGATAGGGTGCGATCTATGGTCAGCAAGGCCACGCGGCTCGTCCTCCTTCGACATGGTCAAAGTCAGTGGAATCTCGAAAATCGATTTACCGGCTGGTTTGACGTTAATTTGACCGAAAAAGGCGTTACCGAGGCAACCAGAGCAGGTGAGTTATTAAGCGCGGCGGGTATCAGACCCGATGTCGTTCATACTTCACTTCAAACACGCGCTATTGCCACGGCCAATTTGGCCTTAACTGCCGCCGATCGGCTCTGGATTCCTGTTCGGCGAAGCTGGCGACTCAATGAGCGACACTACGGCGCCCTCACCGGCTTAATCAAAGAAGAAACCGTCGCCCTTCATGGCACCGAGCAGGTGCACCTGTGGCGTCGGAGCTATTCCACAGCACCACCTGACATGCCCTCGAATCACCCGTATGACCCTAATGACGACATCCGCTACGCATCTGTTCCTAACACTTTGCTGCCCCGAAGCGAGTGTCTCGCCGATGTCCTGCAACGTTTAATGCCCTATTGGGAAGGCCCGCTGTCAGAAGATCTAAGACATTTGGAAACGGTTCTTGTCGCAGCCCACGGAAACAGTCTGCGAGCACTGGTGAAGCACTTGGAAGCGATACCCGACGACGAAATCAGTGATCTCGAAATTCCTACTGGCGCTCCACTCGTCTATGACCTCGACATCAATTTAAAGCCAGCTGAATCGTTACCGATTACGGATCGCTATTTGAGTTAAATTTGTCTCTTTGGGTGACACGTTTCGACCCCTAGAGAGCGTCTACCCCACGTTCGCCAGTGCGGATACGAGTGACGCTTTCCACTTCGGTGACCCATACCTTTCCATCACCGATTTTTTCGGTTCGCGCCGCCTGAACAAGGCAGTCAACTACTCGATCTGTGTCCGCGGCATCAACCAGTATTTCGACCCGAACCTTAGGGATGAAATCCACGTGATATTCGGTTCCCCGATACGTCTCCGTGTGACCTCCCTGACGACCAAATCCCCGTACCTCAGATGCCGTAAGGCCCTGAACGTTGGTGTCTTGCAAAGCCTCAACAACGGCCTCAAGGCGGTGGGGTTTAATTACGGCGGTAACCAAACGAACCATATTCGCACCTCTTCGCGTCTTCCGTACCTATCAACCTTGTCACGCCAGCAAGCATCCGGCCAACGTCGGGGAAATAAAGATCACGGTTCCAGGCTTCTCGCCTCTAACGCAGATCATAAACATGTCTCGTTTCGGGTCTACCTCGTCGAACTAGCAACCGGTCTGTTCTTCGGTAACAAATGATGGAAGCTTTCAGACCGTTGGTGCGGTCCGTCGACATTGTGTCCGGTAACTTGACCTACGTGAAAGCACGAGTCAAGCCCCACCATCTCGCGCTCGCGATTGGAGTTGCGTTCGCTTCAGTGACCGCGGGTTCTGGAATCGCAGCGACCGCTTTTGGGTTCCACAATTACAACCCGGTACACAGAGAGGTATTTGGCAACATCCCTGGAGCCTTACAGGTTGCCTTCTATGTCATAACTCCTTTCCTCATTGTTTTAGGGGCTTGGAATTTCGCTCAACGTGTCAAAAATTGGGAGCGCGGCGCACCCGATCTCCGGGCGACAACCGGGACGAACGTCAGACGAAGGGTCCGCGATTATAAAGCCGGGGTGATTATGCAAACCCTGCTGCGTGATCCTGCGGCGGGGATCATGCATGCTCTTCTGTACTACGGGTTCCTCGTGCTCCTCGCGGTCACCACCACCCTTGAGATTGATCATCAACTTCCAGAAAGATTGAAGTTCTTGCATGGTGGCACCTATCAAGGATTCAGCTTTGTAGGCGACCTCGCTGGTCTTGCTTTCACTGTTGGAATGCTTTGGTCAGTAGTTCGTCGTTATATACAAAGGCCATATCGGATCCGTATCAAAACGAGACCTGAACACGCCCTCATTCTTGGGGTCCTATTGGCACTCGGGATAACTGGTTTCGCCGCCGAAGCATTTCGCATCGCGCTGGAAGGTCGCCCAAGCTACGAACAATGGTCTTTCGTTGGTTACCCTCTTTCTGCTTTAGTCAGCGGCGTCGATGCTGTGGCTGGATGGCATCAGGTGATGTGGATTAGCCACGTGTTCTGTTTCCTGGCGTTTCTCGTGATGTTGCCAGTGACGATGCTTCGGCACATGTTCACTTCCCCTTTGAATATGTACCTCAAGGACCGCGAACGCCCGAAGGGTGCAATGCGAGCCTTGCCGGACCTCATGGAAGCAGAGGACATTGAAACCATCGGCGCGTCGGTCGTCGAAGATTTCACCTGGAAACAGCTATTGGATACTGACAGCTGCACCATGTGCGGTCGTTGCACGGCGGTGTGTCCTGCCCACGCGACAGGGAAACCACTCGACCCGAGAGAAATCGTCCTAAAGACGGGCGAAGTCATGGCGGCGACTGGCGAACATGGACAAGTTTCCCCACCAATTGGTACAGATACCGAGATAACCGTAAGCGCCAACAGCTTGTTCGAACGTATTAGCACTGAGGAACTTTGGGCGTGCACCACCTGTCGAGCTTGTGATGAAATCTGTCCCGTTAACATCGAAATTCTCGACAAAATTCTCGACATGCGCCGCTATCTCACGCTCATGGAAAGCGACTTTCCAAGCGAGCTCAGTAGCGCTTTCCGAGGCATGGAAAACAATGCCAACCCTTGGAATATGAACAACGGAGAACGTGCTGATTGGGCCAGCGAATTAGATATCGAAGTGGTTGATCCCTCGGATCCCTTTGACCACGAATACCTGTACTGGGTCGGTTGCGCGGGTTCTTTTGATGACAAAAATCAGAAAGTTTCAGAGGCCACTTCCAAATTACTTCGCCGCGCGGGAGTTGATTTCGCGATTCTTGGCCCTTCAGAAATGTGCACGGGTGATAGCGCCCGCCGTTCAGGTAACGAGTACCTCTTCCAAATGCTTGCGACTGAAAACATCAACAGTCTCAATGAAATGGGAGTTCGCAAAATTGTCACCCAGTGCCCTCATTGTTTCAACACATTGAAGAACGAATACCCCCAGTACGGCGGCAACTGGGAAGTCCTTCACCACACGCAGTTCCTAGAAGAACTTGTGGAATCGGGTGCGCTTGATCTAAGCGAAGCGCGATTGGAAGAACGAATCGTGTACCACGACTCCTGTTATTTAGGGCGTCACAATGACGTGTATATGTCGCCTCGAAACGTCATCGGCAACCTTGGTGGTGTCGAAATAGTTGAAGCGCCAAGAAATGGAAACAACGGCATGTGCTGCGGTGCCGGAGGGGCACGCATGTGGATGGAAGAAACCATCGGCACAAAAGTGAACGACGAACGCTCCCAAGAACTCATAAACACGGGAGCGACCCGCATAGCTACAGCTTGTCCCTTCTGCTACGTCATGATCGACGACGGCGTAAAAGCTCAAGGCTTCGAAGAAGACGAGGTCAAAGTCGCGGATATCTCAATCCACTTGATCGAAGCGCTAGAAGCAACTGAGGCGCAACGCCAGAGTGACCCGGACAACCAAGAGAACACTGCCAATACTGATTAAGCGATTAGCAGCGATTAGCAGCGATTAGCAGCGATTAGCAGCGATTAAAAATTTTCATGGAATCGGCTAGGTGTGGGGCCTCGCTGACCTAAATATTTCGAACCGAGCGAGGACGCCCCATATGGCACATCCGCAGCTGTCGTCATCTGGATGAAGCTAATCTGACCAATTTTCATACCCGGGTAAAGGGTGATTGGCAGGTTGGCAACATTTGAAAGTTCAAGGGTGAGATGGCCATCCCAACCTGCATCAACAAACCCTGCGGTCGTGTGGATAAGTAAACCCAATCGGCCAAGAGACGATTTTCCTTCGATACGACCTACCAGGTCATCGGGAATCGCAACCCGTTCCAGCGTCGATCCAAGCGCGAATTCACCAGGGTGCAGAATGAAGGCGTCATCGTTATTAACTATTACTTCTTCGGTTAGATCAGTCTGATCTTCTTTGACGTCAATCACTCGTCGCGTGTGATTGAGAAAGACTCGGAATCTGTTATCGAGGTGATCGAGAGGGTCAATCACGATACGCCCGTCCGACAGGAACTCGCGGATTGTGCGATCGGAGAGGATCATAAGAAATGCAGCCTAGCGGCGCGCGATACCGGGGCTGACCCTGTAATGGGAGGTTCGTGCTCCGATCAGTTGGAGGGTCCACGGCCTCGTTAGACTTCACTTTCCACACGACAGTAGGCAATGCGGGTGTAGTTCAATGGCAGAACGTCAGCTTCCCAAGCTGAGAACGCGGGTTCGATTCCCGTCACCCGCTCCAACTTTACATAGCTCTCTTTTTACCTTTTACCTGAGCAGCTAAAGACAGCATTATCCCAAAAGTGTTCCTAACGCCCATACCGCAGCCACGAGCCCGACGACCAGCATGAGCATGCTTCGTCCAATCGGGGCTCGCTCCAACTCATTTTCCCCTCGGGGTGCACTGCGCGGACGAAGCAGCGCTAACCCGTTGCCTACAAAGAGCGCCGCCCCGAGAGCAAGCATCAGAAAAGGAATGAGGTCGGGACCCAGGAACACGATCGCGATTCCTTAGGCCGGGTCTTGATAGCGGCTCATATTCGCGAATCTCGTGTAATTGCTGAGCCAAGCAAGTCGAACCGTGCCAGTAGGTCCATTGCGGTGTTTCGCAACAATGACTTCAGCCGACCCAATGTCAGGTGACTCAGGGTTATACACCTCATCTCGATATAGAAAAGCAACGACGTCAGCGTCTTGTTCTATAGATCCAGACTCTCGCAGGTCTGCGAGCATGGGCCGTTTATCGGTTCGCGACTCAAGCCCGCGGCTGAGCTGCGATAGCGCGACTATGGGTGTCTCAAGTTCACGAGCGAGGATCTTTAAGCCACGAGACATTTCCGAAACCTCAACTTGACGATTTTCAGCATTCCTCCTACCACTCATTAGTTGCAGATAGTCAACGACAACCAGCCCAAGGTCTCCTAGCCGACTCTTCAGCCTCCGGGCTTTCGCTCGGATTTCCATTACCGTCAAGTTTGGGTTGTCGTCAATCCATATTGGGGCTTCACCAAGCTTGCCAACTGCTCGCGTTATTTTGGGCCAGTCATCTTCGGAAAGATTTCCGTTTCGCATTCTCTGAGAGTCAACTCGAGCGTCCGAACAGAGAAGCCTCTGAGTTAACTCAAGGTGACCCATTTCCAGAGAAAAGAACAAGACGGGACGTTGTGCTTCAAGCGCAGCGTTTGCAGCCATTCCAAGAGCGAATGCTGTCTTACCCATAGAAGGGCGAGCGCCAACAACAACGAGGTTGCTGGGTTGCAACCCGGAAAGAAGTTCGTCGAAGTCGACATAACCGGTGGGAAGCCCCGTGATCGCGTTGCCCTGTTCGTATAACTCCTCTAGACGATCAAGATTGGCGTCAAGTAGTTCGCGAATGGGTTTGGTGCTGTCCACCACTCGACGTTCCGCGATTTGGAACATCATCGCTTCGGCTTCATCGATGGTTTTGACTACATCTTCCGGTCGGCTGTACCCCAATTCCATTATGTCGCCAGCTACCCCAATGAGCCGACGAAGCATCGAATGTTCTTCCACAATGAGCGCGTACCGGGCAGCATTAGATGCGGCGGGCGTAGACATTTGTAACTCAAGCAGGCGTTGAGGACCGCCCACCTGTTCGAGGAGACCTGCCCTAGTGAGTTCTTCGGCAACCGTCACTGGGTCCGCTGGCTCTCCCGCGCCATACAGCGAAGCAATTGCGTCGAACACGTACCCATGTGCTGGCACATAGAACTGGTCACCACTAAGAGTTTCGACTGCAGGGCCGATGGCATCACGTGAGAGAAGCATTGCTCCTAGCAAAGACGCCTCCGCATCGACATTGTGCGGCGGCACCCGCCCATTGGAGTTAGCTGGTGGTGGATTAAAAGAAAGGTCGTTGCTCATTGCCATCAGTCTCTCAGATGACTCATGTGTAGAACTAGGGGCAGACCTTGGGGATTTAGTTACCATTTTCTGTGGATAACTAGGGTAGTTATCCACAGAACATGACAGCTAGGTGACGGGCCGCATCGCTGAGCTTGTTAGAGCCGTTCGTTCCATAATTCTCGCGTCGTGCGAAATTCTGTCCTGAAATCAGCTTCTATCAGAACCGAGCAGCGCTTTCTCGCGCGTCCAAATGATCCAAATACCGTTCCGGAATTGGGATTTTGAAGACTTCAGCTGCATTTAATCCCAACATTTTCGCCCGGCTGGCATCGTCCAACTCCCCCATTGTCCGCTCAATCGCTTCCGCAGAATGCGGCCACGATCCTTCGTGATGCGGATAGTCATTCGCCCACATGAAATTGGGAACCAAATCATGGCGCAGAGCTAAATCCAACCCAGCTGCGTCTTCTTGAAAAGTCGCGAAACCTTGGCGTTTGAAGTATTCGCTAGGTAGCAAGTCCAGCTTGGGCCTTACCGCCCAATGATGTTTAAGGTAGGCCTCGTCCATAGCTTGGATGGCCCATGGAACCCATCCAATGCCAGCTTCGACGCTTCCAAATCGCAATGTCGGGAATTGCTCAGCTACTCCAGAAGCGCAGAGATTAGCGATCGGTTCAATATTTTGTGCAAGTGAATGCACCGCGTAGTTGATGACCGCGCCACCTCTACTACGGGCAGTCCGAGGATCTCGCCCAGTAGAGATATGGAAGGTCACCGGTAAATCGACCTCCACTATCGCTGCCCATAAGGGATCAAACTCTTTGAGGTTGTAGTTCAAAGCCTCATGGTCTGGGGCACCCCAGATGGGTTTACTTGGAAGTTGTAGCCCCTTAAACCCAAGTTCCGCGCAACGTTGAATTTCAGTGATCGCATTGTCAAGACCAGCAGGCGCAATGCAAGCCATAGAAATTAACTGGTCGTTGTGTGGACCAAAAGTTTCCCACGCCCAGTCGTTATAGACGCGACACATCGCGTGGCTGAACTCGGGGTCACTAGTAGCCCACATAGTGAGGCCTTTATTCGGGAAGATGATCTCAGCGTCGGTCCCATCAGCGGCAAGATCAGCGATTCGTGCTTCTGGGGTGTAGCCCGCTTTATTGCGAAGCAGATCTTGTCCCTCGAACTGAATGGTGTTCAGTTTTAGAGGACTACGAAACCCTTCAGTTTTCTGGAACTTTTCACCTTTCATCCCAATAATCACTCCAGGCAAACGTTCCTGATACTTCTCGTCGATTCGGGTCGCCCAGAGGTCCTTGGGTTCTTGAGCATGACCATCCGTTGACACCATGAAGTATTTGTTCTGTGCACCGGGACGTGGCGAACGCTCCCACCCCGATGACCCAGGGGTGTTCAGCCGCCATTCATTGTTTGCGTCAGGTGCCGGGATAACAGTCGTCATAATTTCTTTCTCCGCCTACAGCATCGCGCACCGCGGCACTTCGCTTCACACAAGTTACGTTTCTCAACGCGTGGCACGCGTGTTCAAATACATCGAATAGAGACCAGTTGTAGCGCATATGTACAGGCGGTTTCTCTTGAGTCCACCGAACTCGACATTCGCGACGACTTCAGGGATCCTGATTTTCCCAATCAACTTGCCATCATCCGCGAAACAATGCACCCCATCACCGGCCGACGTCCAAACGTTTCCTTTGTGATCGACACGAAAACCGTCAAACACACCAACGGTGCATGTTGCAAAAGTCGAATAGGTGCCGGTTAGCGTTCGCCCATCAGCGGATACGTCATATGCGCGGATATCGGGCGGGCAGCTTACGCCGACGTGTGAGATCCCTGTATCCGCAACATAAAGAGTTTTTTCGTCTGGCGAAAATGCGAGGCCGTTGGGGCGAACCATGTCGGAAACCGCGACCTCTAATGTGCCATCAGCACCATACCGATACACATACGAAGCACCGATTTCAGATTCTGCCGCATGCCCCTCATAATCGCTATCGATGCCGTAGGTGGGATCACTGAACCAAATACTGCCATCTGATTTCACGACGACATCGTTCGGTGAATTGAGCCTTTTATCTGCGTATCGCTCAACAAGAACTTGGCGAATCCCATCATGATTAATCCTGGTTACGGATCGTCCGCCATGTTCGGCGGTGATTATTCGACCTTGAAGATCCAGACAATGCCCATTGGCGTTAAATGCAGGTTGGTCGAATATGTCGACTAGGTCCGTTCGTTCGTCATACCGAAGGGTCCGGTCGTTGGGAATGTCCGAAAAAATAATTTGGCGGGCACTCGGGACATACACGGGTCCCTCTGCCCAGCGAGCGCCTGTCCATAGGTGATCAACATGCGCATTGTGAATGACTAGCCCGTAGAAGCGTGGATCCAATACTTCGATGGCGGAATCAAGTGCCATGGCTCCTCCTTCGTGGACCATGTCAATGAATCTGTCGTCTTTCTGACAACAGCCTCGGCCATTGGAGCGCCCCTAATCGAGCGGACTAACTTCAACTGTGAGATGTAGCCGAAGGTCTGAATGTAAACGGACCTCGACGATGTGAACGCCAACTCGTCTGATGGGTTCCTCAAGCGACATGTCTCTGCGGTCTAGTTCAACTCCGGTCTGAGCTTTGACCGCTTCCGCTATTTCGGTTGTAGTCACCGAGCCATACAATTGATCGTCTTGGCCCACGCGAGCTTGCACTGCAATTGTTTGAGATTCCAATTCTTGAACGAGCCTTTCAGCGCTTTCCCGCTCTTTGATGTTGCGCAGATCGCGGGATCGCTGCATCGCCTGAGCCTGGCTAGCTGCACCTTGGGTAGCTCTCATCGCTAGCCCTTTTGGCATAAGGAAATTCTGCGCATAACCGCTGGCAACTTCAACAACGTCGCCAGTATTTCCTACGCCTTCTACATCGGATCGCAGAATTACCTTCACTCGCTATTCACCTCTGCAGGCATCTCTTCAGATATCTCGGCGGACTCGACAAATTCATCGGTTGGCGCGTCGGCATTTTTTTGTTCTACAAATTCTTCGTTACCCTGTTTTCGATCGTCGTTGCGCGGTTCTCGATCGTCGTTGCGCGGTTCTCGATCAGAGCGGCCGCGACGCCGGTCACCTTTTCGTTGTGTGACAACCCGTTGGGCATAGGGGATCAACGCCATTTCTCGAGCCACTTTTATGGCTTTTGCAACGTCACGTTGCTGATGGCGGTTATTGCCAGACACACGTTGGCCCCTGATTTTTGCCCGATCTGAAATAAAGGCACGCAGCAGGTTCACGTCCTTGTAATCGATGTACTCGATTTTGTCTTTGACGATCGGGCTGATCTTTTTTTTGCGAGGTTTGCGCAAATCTTTAGCTTTTGCACGGGGTGGTTTTTTCTTACCTGCCACTAGAACGGCTCCTCATCAGGAATTTCATACCCAGCTCCAAAGTCAGAACCGGTGTTAGACGTATTGGATTGATTAGAACGTGGGGCCCCGCCTTCACTTCGTTCGTTACGACTGACCTGTGCGGTAGCCCAACGAATACTTGGGCTCACCTCATCTGCAACAATTTGCACAGCTGATCGCTTTTCGCCGTTTGGGCCTTCCCAGTTACGGTAATCAAGCCGGCCGTAAATCACGACTCGCATGCCCTTCGTAACAGACTCTGCCACGTTTTCAGCTAGGTCGCGCCAGCACGAAACATCAAAGAAATGAGCTTTATCTTCCCCTTGGTTAGATCGCTGATTCCATGCGATACCAAAACTGCACACCGCTGCACCGCCCTGTGTGAAACGAAGCTCTGGATCGCGGGTCACATTCCCTACGAGCACAATGTTGTTGTCGAAAGCCATTTTGATTCCCCCAAATCACTCAGCGTCTGTCGCTGAAGTAGTTCCGGCAAGTAAGCCACGCTTCGCAGCTTCATAGTCGGGTAGGCGAATAAGTTTATGACGAACGACGTCGTCGGCTATACGCAGTCCTCGTTCGACAGGGTCCATGGCCCCACCTTCAGCAACCAATTCAATCACTGAGTAGTAGCCCTCGGTTTTGTGGTCAATTTCGTACGCAAATTTTCGTCGACCCCAAAAATCAACGCCAGCAATGGTTGCAACGTCTTCGATGCGGGTGCGCAAGTCCTTCAAGGCATCTTGAACTTGTGCGTCATCAAGGTCACTATCGTGAATGACCATTAACTCATAAGCACGCATGCCGTTTCCTCCTTCGGACCCGGCTAGCCGGGGCCCCAATCACGGGGCAGGGGTTAAAGATTTCTGAGCGGCCTAGAACACTGTCGCGTTCAGGTGTGTCCACTTCCGCGCCCCACCGTATTGACTAAAACGTGGAAACACACCAAAAACGAGAACGAAGCACCGTCACTAATCCACTATCGCAAGACTTCTTATCCATCGCGATGTAACTCTTGCAACACTTCGCCTGCCAGTCGAGCCGCCGCAGTTTCGTCTAGATCAAATTGAGCATTTCCTGCGTCTGAGTCAGACGTGACACTCATCCATAGGCCTATCGAAAAACGAGCGGTAGAACCACCGAACCAGGCGAGGTCTCGATCAGCATTGACGCCGGGACTACCAATAACTGCGACGTCGTCAAGTTGTGCACCGAACCCAAGGTCGCGCGCCACGACCTCGGTAAGAAGTTCGCTTATCTGGGATGCTGTTTGAGCGTCAAGCAACACCTCGGTTTGGTCGTTACCGCGATCGATTCGCGTACCATCGGCATTTCTTATTTCGAGGACAGTTTGGGTCTCGTACCGCCGGCCGCCCCGAGCTACCAAAGCGTGCCCTTGCGCAAGTTCGAGAGCCGTTATCTGGTCAGACCAATTAAGAGAATTTTCGAAACTTTCCCAGCGCCAAAAAGGCTTGAGCACTTCTTCACTATCAATCCGAGCCTCTTCGGCAACGGAACCATCGGTTGCATACATCACACGCACCTGGCTGCGGTCATCTAACAAAACGACAACGACTTCTGATAGTCCTCGCGCTCCAGCAGCTTTTTCGACAATGGTCGCAACTATTTCTTGGGCACCCAAATCCAAGGTCGAATCCACTTCTATTTGCCCTTTAACAACTGGTGCACTCCCGTACTGTTCAACCAATTGGCTATAAATCCTCTCCAAATAGGGCAACAGACCCGCATCGGGGACAAGGCTGTTAACCGGCGTCTCTTCGCTCACCGGTATCAACAAGTTTTTCAGAGGAATTGTCCGCTGAAAAACCAATTCCTCTTGCGTGATCAACCCCGCTTCATAGAGCAGGGCAAGAATTTGGTTGCGGCCCCGCTCAGAACTGTCCCCTCCCCCACCTTCAAGCATCAACCCTGCTAAATGAGCAGCCTGGCCTATCTCGAGATCTGATGCGCTTTTCCCATACCAAGAACGCGAAGCAGCTTCGACCCCATAGGTGGATCTACCCAGCGGTACCTGAGATAGAAATTGCTCTAAGAGGGCTTCTCTGGGCTCAGTTTGCTCGAGGTGTATGACTACTGCCGCCTCACGCAGCGCTGCCAATCGTGTTGTAGCTCTGCCGTTAATTGATCTCACCAGACGTTGAGTGATTGTCGGCTGTCTACTGGAACCCGTGGGCCACAAAACAGCAGTAAAAAGCGGCCAAGGTTCAACTTCTCCTTGATTGAGGTATTGGGGGTCAAGTGTTGCCAACACGGCGTCAAGCAGGATTGGCGACATTTCTTCCAATGTCACAGGAAACATGTTGATTTCCGGGTGAAGCCCCGCTAATTGAATCCCGAAGCGATCATAAATAACCGTGTCCTTATCGAAGGTCGCCGCGAGGGACAGCGGTGCGTCTCCCATGGTTCGAACCGATATACCGACCCCTAAGACAGCAAGAACTAGCAGCAGGTACAAAACCAACCACAATGTTGGTGCCTTATTTGGTTTGTTCTCTAGTAAAGCTGGATCAGACATCTGTCCAGAAATCGCTTCGTCAATAAGTTATTCAGCTGTAACCCTTAGCTACTGGAGAGTACCCAAGGGCGCATACCAAACAACTACAGAAACCCGCGGGGCGACTAGTGAAGTGGATATCGGCGAAGGAGATAATTCCACCTACATTTTGTGCACACCTCAACTTCGTATGAAACGAAGTGGCCTTGACGGCGCCCGATTCTCTGAAGTTCGTGGTCCGACACCACACACTTGCCTCCTGGCCCTAAGCGTGGGCCGAAGACATAGGCAACAAGACGTAACTCATCTTCGTTGCACAAAGGACAGCTACCCCCCATGTGCGGTGCAGCATTTCGAGCAACTCGGAGTAACTCGGGATGAATCTCACATGCTTCGTCTCTGTTAACTATGCCGCGCTCAATATCTCGAAGCAGCCGCCGGCGTTGAAGACGGTAGTCAACCTCGCCGAAGCCTGCCTCGGCGTCTTCACTCGCTAGGCCCGGGTGATACGGCACCCATGCAGCGTAGTCAGAACTAGGGGTTCTTTCGCCAATCTTGTATTAGAGCAGTTGCATCTTTCTTAGATAACGGACCAGTCCGTAGCCGCTGATCCATCAATCGGGCGAGCATCTCGCCAACGAGTGGGCCTTCTCCACCAATCAGTTCAGCGATTTCGTTGCCGTCCAAAGGAAGCTGAAATTCTTCGTCTCCTTCTAGTTCCCGGACCTGGTCGATCGCTGAAACAACCGACGGCAGTGGCGGTTGCTCGTAGGCATTTAATAATTCGATCGCCGGTTCAAGATCGTGGCGCGCCTGATGGAGTAATCGTCGAGCCGTCGCATGGTCATTATTTTTCGCTTCAGCCAGAGCACGAGCGGCATCGATGATCGCTCCGACCCGTGAAGCTGTCGCGTTTGACGCTCTCAACCCAGCGAGCGCTTTGCGGGCAAGAATCCCCTCTTGTAAAACTGGCCAAAGAAGACACGCCCATCGTAATTCCAAGTTCCGGCTCACAAGATCTATGGACTGTGCTTGCAGGTTTTCGTGATTCGAGATGCTAGGGAAAAGTCGTTTCATCAGCCCTGTTCGGTGCAACAGTTGTACGCCACGGCTAGGGCGTTCAACTAACAGAAATTTCGAAAATTCTTCGCTGATTCGTTCCTTCGACACAATGTCAAGGCGCTCAGCCATAACACCCATAGCGTTTTCGAGTTCTATAGGCGACGTCAATTGATAACCCGACAAGAAGCGGGCGGCTCTTAACATTCTCAAGGGGTCATCAGAAAAAGCTATTTCTGGCGTTAACGGTGTTCTCAACACACGCCTCGCCAAGTCAGTCCTTCCATCAAACGGGTCAACCAATCGCCAGCTAGGCAGTTGAATCGCCATGGCGTTGATGGTGAAATCTCGTCGAGCAAGGTCATCATCAATCTTGCTTGAAAACTCGACGCTCGGTTTTCGCGAGTCGGCGTGATATTTCTCTGACCGGTGGGTCGTGATTTCCACCATGACATCGCCTTTACGCGCTCCCACAGTGCCAAAGCGGGCGCCTTGATCCCAGGTTGTGTCCGCCCATCCCTCCAAGATTGACGATGTGTCCGCTGGCATCGCGTCTGTGGTGATGTCGATATCGCCACTCTGTCGTCCAAGAAACAAGTCCCGGACGACACCTCCAACGACAAAGAACCCCCACCCAGCGGAAACAAACAGCTCAGCTAGATTCCCTACGCGTCGATCAACGTCATCGCGATCAGCTTGTGCGACGCCGTCCATACAACGAAACGGTACCTTCGTATTGGCACAAATTTTGCAAGATTAATGAAGCTTCGCCTCAGTAAGGACCAGTTATCTTCCCCAACAAGTTGGAGTTCCAGGTCAGTCCTGGCAACCTAAGAGGCCCGGATTCCATTATGGAGCCGGAAATCGGAAGTTTGATGGAGTGGGCATGAAGTTCGACCTCGGCGACCGCGTGATCTATCCACACCACGGGGCAGCTCTGATTACCGCAAGGGAAAAGAGAAACGCGTTCGGCGAAGAGCGCGAATACCTGATCCTTCAAACAGCACACGGTGATCTAACGCTGTCTGTTCCCGCGGATATGGCGGATGCCGTAGGGATGAGACCTCCAATCGACGAAGACGACGTGGAAGACCTTTTCGAACTTTTAGCCAAAAAAGATATACGCGAGCCCGCAAACTGGAGTCGCCGGTTCAAAAATCACCAAGAGAAACTGAAGTCTGGTGATATTTACCAAGTAGCAGAAGTGGTGAGAAACCTCGCGTTGCGCGAATCTGCAAAGGGTTTGTCGGCTGGCGAGAAATCCATGCTTGACAAGTCCCGTCAGATCCTGATTTCTGAGCTTTCGATAAGCATGGATGTCAGCGAGGACGAAGCACTAGATCAAGTAGAAACAAGACTCGCTAGCTAGGTCGTTAGCTAAGGCGACCAACTCTGCTTGACTCCTCCCTATAACTTCATGTGGGGAGGGTCCAGTGTCGACAGACCAACCGCTCCACTGGAGTTCCAATGGCGTGCGCATCCGAACAGACTCTCAATGTCAGTCCGATGCTTACCTCAGGCCAATGCTTCCCCCCGAGAAGCTGCGATCAAACGAAATTAAAACCACTCTGCAATTACTCGCACAGAACGGCGTGCAGCGCGTTTTCACTTCAGCAATAAGATCGCGAGAGCAAAGTTTTTTTAGAAATATTGGATTCGAGCTACACGAAGAGTTGCTTTTGCTCAGTCACGATCTATCGGCACAGATCCCAGCCCCTACTCGTCCTACGCGACGCGCTCAGCGGTCCGACTGGCCACATATTCTCGACATCGATGCTTCCGCATTCTCGCAGTTCTGGCAATTTGACGCGATATCTCTAACGGAGGCCATAAAGGCCACACCTAGGAGCAGAGTTCGTGTCAACACTGGCCCTTCACCACAAGGTTTTGCGATAACGGGTCGCTCGGGGCGACAAGGTTTTCTCCAACGGCTCGCGGTACATCCGATACATCAAGGGAGTGGTCTAGGCCGTGCCTTGGTAGCTGATGCTCTTCGTTGGCTTCAGAAACGACGGGTCTATGAAGTACTGGTAAATACGCAAATCGAAAATGTCACAGCATTAGAACTCTACGAGTCCACCGGATTTGTTCAAAGAAACGATGGGCTAGCAGTCTTGCGGTGGGACGCGACGAGATGAACCGTTTGAGGTGGATCCGTGGAATCCCAATTCTTCTTTGTCTTCTCGTTAGTTTTCCTGGGCTAGCTAACGCAGTCGAAGTTGGATCTGGTGGGATACAAATCACTCGTCAATCTCCAATCGCCCAAGCAGGTGGGTCATTGGACTTCACACTCCGGCTACCCGGAGTAGTTGCATACGACGACCAGATCATCGTGACAGTTCACGAACCAGTCATCGACGAAACGGGGTTCCTCCAATCGGTTAACGGGCAAGGGTTAGGCGGCGTTCTCGCTTCTCGAACAATTGATGTATCAGATCTTGACCTTGATCCGTGGGGCTTAGCCCCCATCAAATTTCCCCTGACAAATAGTGGCGATGAAGCTATCCGTGTCGCAAGACTTGGGGTGTACCCAATAACAATCGAAATGCGGACTGCGAGTCAAGAGCTTGTTGGCCGCGTCGTGACCCATCTCATCCGAATTGGTGAGGAACCTTCTCAAAGGTTGCCGTTGGCACTTGTGGCCGAAATTCCGCACTCACCGGGCCACTCTGACTCAAAGCAAAATGTCGATACCGCCTCAGCTTGGTTCAATTTGTTGGTCAACCATTCCGACATCCCAGTGAGCATCACCTTTCAGCCCAACCAGATTGACAGCGCCGTAAATGAAGCGGCCATAGAACAATTCAGGAACACGAAAACACAACATGAGCTTGTACGCGGTTCTTTCATTCCCATTGATGAAGCAGCACTCATGGATGCTGGACTCACCCGTGAGGTGTCAACACTCCTCGAAATAGGTTCAGAAGAACTGAGAAGTTTGGGGACTCTGGCACCGTCAACTCTTTGGGTCGGACATGGAATGGCCGACGCCGCTCAAGTGGACCATCGATGGCAACGCGGCATCCGAGAGGTAATTGTCGAACCTTCTTCGCTCTCCCCACTACCCGATACTGCACCACGCGGCCCGGTGGAAATACTGGGAGTCGATTCAAATGTCAGGGCGCTAATCGTCGACCATCTCTCATCACAAAAGGAGCACGACACTGCATCTAGCGAAGCCCATCGCGTCTTGGCGCACCTTGCGACCATTGCCTTCACCCAACAGCCGACACCATTACTCGTCTTAGATCTCGGGGCAGGAACCCGCAATGTTGATTTTGCGACAGCATTTCTGAACGGTCTCACCCATTTGGATTGGGTTGAGCCAGTACCGGCCAGTGCTGCTATCACTAAGGCATTGTTGCTTAAGGACGGGAAACTCCAGCAGTATCGACTTCGAAGCCAGCCCAATTCCACAACTGAGAACTTCACTGGCTACCGCGATGCTCAAAGATACTTAACATCGTTTCGTTCAATGATCCGCGACGAAGATGCGTCCGAACATGACCAACTGGCTCAGAAATTACTCTTCAGTTTGTCGAGCGATTCGTCGCAACTCGACCGGCGAACGTTGTGGGAATCGATCGTCAGCCGAATCCGAGTGCAGACAAGTTTGATTGACATTCCCCCAGACGAATCAATCCAGTTAACGTCGCGGAAAGCGTCCGTACCGTTCAGCTTCCAGAACCGATCCGATGTCCCACTTCGAGTGGAATTACGGATCATCGGAGAAAAACTGACCGTCGACGATTTCGACGATGGAGAAAGCACCACGTTAGTTTTAGAACCTGGCGTTACAACTCATCGTTTTCTACTCCGCGCCCTCGGGTCCGGGTCATTTCCCGTGACGATCGAACTCCACTCCCCTGACGGTGGGCTACTAGTTGGAAAAGCACAAGCTGCCATACGAGCGACAACCCCGACAGGAGTGGGTCTTGGGCTCACCATCGGAGCAGCAGTTTTCTTAGCGATCTGGTGGGTAGTTGACACCAAAAGAAAGAAAGTCCGCCATCCATGACCCGCTTCGGCGCGAGCGCAGCAGCGAGTGGCATCGGATTGTCACGATTTACCGGCGTGATTCGCGCCGCTCTCATCACAAATATTCTGGGGATAGGCCTCGTCGGCGACGCGTTTGCCGCGGCTCAGCGAATTCCCAACGTGTTGCAGAATCTTTTCGGCGAGGGCTCTCTCTCTGCAGCATTCGTTCCTGAGTACAGCCGCTTATCCGAGGATGACCCCGAACAGGCCGGCCGGCTAGCTGGAGGAGTCGCTTCGTTTCTGCTGTGCCTCGTCGCTTGCTTAGTAGCCCTTGGGTTTCTTGCGGCAGAGCCTCTGACACGAGGAATCGCTTGGGGGTTTACGGGTGCCCGCTTTGACCTCACAGTTCGTTTAGTCCGAATCATTCTGATCGGAGCCGGCGTTTTAGTGCTGAGCGCCTGGTGTTTAGCTTTGCTCACCAGCCACCGCCGACTTTTTCTTGGATACTCAGCTCCAATTGTTTGGAACGCAGCCCAGATTGCAGTTCTCATTGCGATAGCAGTATCGGAGTTCAGTGACACCTCCGCGGCAGAAACTTTGGCATGGGCGCTCGTGGCGGGATCCGTCCTGCAAGTGCTTGTCCAACTTCCCGCGGTCTTAAAGGCAAATCGCCATATAAAGCTCAATTTCCTTTGGAAAGACCCCGCGACCGCTGCAGTCCTCAAACGATTCGGACCTGCCGTGCTTGGCAGGGGAGCGTTACAACTCTCATCGTTCCTTGACCTTGCGTTGGCATCATTGTTATCGGTTGGGGCTGCTTCTTCGCTCGGAGCAGCTCAAGCTCTCTATTTGCTTCCTATAGCTCTAATAGCGACAAGCATTGTTGCCGCTGACTTACCTGAACTCAGTCGCATGGATAATTTTGATGAAGTCGCGGCTCGGCTATCGAGAAGATTGCTCCAAATGCTTTGGCTAGTCGGTCCAATCCTCGCGATGTATTTAGCAGCAGGTCCACAAATCGCTGATGCTGTGTTCAATCTTGGCGGCTTTCGAAACCAAGTCAGTCACGATGATTTAACTGTCATTGGGTTAACGCTCGGAGGATACGCCCTTGGCGTGCCTGCCTTAATGGCATCCCGCGTACTCCAAAATGTCTGTTACAGCGTCGGTGATACTCGCACTCCGGCTCGAATCGCTGGCCGCCGGGTGATCATCTCCTTGATCGTCGGGGCAGTTTTAATGTTCCAGTTCGAACAAATTTTGGTAGTGGATCAAAGGCTCGTCGGGTTTGGCGACGGGAACTTTGTCTGGGGACCATTGTCCGACTCTGTGCGAAACGCGGCGCATCTCCCAGCTCGTTTGGGGCCAGTAGGGCTAGCACTCGGGTCCGCTGTGGGGGCTTGGATCGAATTTTGGCAACTTCGAAAACAAGTTTTGACACGCTGGCACTTGAAAGGTCTGACACAGTCAGGATTCTGGAAACACATCCTGCCCGCCTTGACCGCTCTCGGCGCAGCTGTAGCGATGAACCGCCTTAAGATTGACCAAGCACTGCTTCGGGTAGCTCTCGTTGGTGTCGGGGTGCTAATAGCGCATCTCGTGGCTTCAGTGGTCTTAGGTACGCAAGCGTTGTCAGATCTAGTCTCAGGCCTTCGGGGCGACTCCCCAATCCCGTCAACACCAACAAAGGACGAAACATCATGAACTCTGTTCAGATCGTCACTGATAGTTCCTGTGATCTACCTGAAGATCTCATAGCCCAACTCGGCATCGGTATCGTGCCCCTCAAGATTCGATTCGGACAAACAGAGTTCGTCGATCGGCTTGAGCTGACTACAGATCAATTTTGGGAAAAGTGCCAGCAGACAGACGAACTACCGTCAACTGCCGCCCCAGCACCCGGCGCATTCATCGCTGAATTTCAACGCGCAGCCGATGAGGGTGCACCTGGCGTGGTTGCGATAGTGCTCAGTGGAGAACTCTCAGCAACCGCGAAGTTGAGGGCAACATAGATGTCAGAGTCGTCGATAGTCGAACCGTAACTCTTGGCCTTGGCGCGGTAGTAGTGGCAGCCGCACAAGCAGCAAAAGGAGGTGCAACCGTGGATGAGGTCGCAAATATCGCGACAGACAGTGCATCTCGTACCCACGTTCATGCTGCCTTGGACACTCTCGAAAACCTACGAAAAGGTGGACGAATCGGCGCAGCACAATCGCTTCTCGGGTCAATGCTCTCGATCAAACCTCTGATCGAAGTACGAAACGGCGTTGTTGAACCAGCGGGGAAACAGCGAACAAGAAGCAAGGCACTCGCCTATCTCGTCAAAGTAGTGGAAGAACATGCCCAACAAATTGAGAGCATTTACGTCACCCACGCGGCATGCGACGACGTGGACTCCTTTGTCCAACAAATCCAATCGTTAGTCCAAATCAATGTATTAGTTGGCCAGATTGGTCCCGTGGTAGGTGCCCACGCCGGTATCAGGACAATCGGTGTCGCGTTCCAAACCACTAGTTAACCGAATTCGTTAATAAATAATGGCGGCCGGAGATCATCAGAGATACAGAATTGATGATCGCGTCAGCGTGGGCCCTGTCGAGTCTTGGAGTGGTTTGGACCGGACCTTAGATCGACCGGTAACGATCAGGGTTCTAGATCCCTCGACTGAAATTGGAAAACGCGTCCAACTCCAGGCACGATCTTTGACTCGCCTTGAACATCCCGCTTTGTTACATGTTCTCGACACCATTGATCTTGAAGATCGCTTTGGGGTAGTTACCGAGTTGCTGCCCGAAGAGACTCTTCAAGACCGTATCTCTCAACAAAGCCACTTTTCTTCTCAAGAGGTAATCACTATTGGCATCCAACTCGGCGAAGCTTTGGCGATCCTTCACAACGCGGGGTTCGCACTTGGCGGGCTCCAAGCTAAGGATGTCGGGCAACGAACGGACGGGACCGTTGTCATTGTCGAAGGTCCCCCGACCAGTGATGCCATTGGCATCCCTGCTCGCCCTAGCGACGACATAGGCGCACTAGGTGAGCTGCTTCATTGTCTGTTAGTCGGCTTCAGGCCACAAATCGATCACCAAGGCCGGTACGAACTTCACCCAGCGATACCTACGTCGTTAGAGCAACTCATCAGGCGGTCGGTCGACCGGGACAGCCAGTGGTCTGATGCGACCGCGCTGGTCCTATCTCTCAGGTCCCTTCAACAGGATTTCGATCGACTCCCCCACGATGTGGAGACCACCCAAGCCGATTATTTACGGGTTGAGCGCACTTGGTTAGCCCCGGCAGCAATCATTGCGGTGTTAGGTGGGTTGGCCATCATCACGGGACTTTTTGTGACCCGAACCGAGAGCGCTCCCTCACTTGTCGGAGATGCCAGCGAAGTAGTGCGCTTAGAACCCGAGCAAACCATACTCATGGATAGCTTCTCGGATTCTCCAGCGGACGTGGCGCCAATAACTTCACGTCCTTCTTCTCCTTCATCACCGCGTCAAATTATTGGCATCGTTGATTTTGATCCTGCTGGTGATGACCGAGAAGAGCATCCTGAACAGCTCGAACTGATCAACAACGGTGACAGCAGCACTGGTTGGTACACCGAGCGTTACACCACAAGCGATTTTGGAAAATTAAAAGACGGTGTGGGCCTCATCATTCAACTGGTTCTCCCACAACATATTGATCAAATCCAAATTAGTTCTCCAACTATTGATTGGTCATTTGAGATTTTCGCTTCCCAGGACAGCACCGGAGCCATACAGAGTTGGGGCGAGGCGATCGCCCGTCGAGACGAAACCAGCGGAACGATCACGGTGCCTTTAGGTGGAACACCAGCTGCCGCCCTTTTATTGTGGATAACGGATCTTGGGAAAAGACTGCCTGTTGGAGGGCACCGAGTAACGATCAGCGAACTAAAGGTCAGTGGGCGTCCGCTATTTGGCTAGATCTGTCGACAAGATTCATTTGCCCAAAGTGTCCTGGATAGGATCATTCTGTGACGTCACCAGCCTTTGAAAAGTCAACGGACACGAGATTGGCTAATCGCGCCACAAAGATCGTCATTGACTTCGTCGAATTGCTACGTGGAAGAACTACGGGTCCTCTCCTTGTCGTCGCTCGCGTCATTGTTTATGGCATCGTGCTTTGTGTAACGGCAATAGCTATCGCAACTCTTGTGGTTATTGCCGCGGTGCAAGCTACGAATAACTTTTTGCCAGGTGGCATCTGGAGCACCCATCTTCTCTTGGGGACTTTGTTCACGGCAGCCGGCGGCCTTCTTTGGTCAAAACGCCTCGCTTAAACCCAACAAGTAACTGCCCCAACGGGAGACAATGTGAACGACATCCGTGACGCCATAATCATCGGAAGCGGTCCTGCCGGCCTGACAGCGGCAATCTATACAGCAAGAGCAAACATGGCACCGTTGGTGATCGAAGGCGAACCGTCTTCGACTAGCGATCAGCCAGGTGGACAACTGATGCTGACAACCGACGTCGAAAATTTTCCCGGGTTCCCCGAAGGAATCATGGGTCCTGAATTAATGATGAACTTCAGGGCGCAAGCATCACGATTCGGGGCAGAGTTCATTACGAGCAAAGTCACAAGGGTCGATTTCAGTGCGCGCCCATTTACGGTTTGGGTCGGAGAAGAGACCCACCAAGCACGAACCGTCATTATCTCAACCGGAGCGCAAAGCCTGATGTTGGGACTACCGAATGAAGACCGTCTTCTTGGGCATGGACTTTCCACTTGCGCCACCTGTGACGGATTTTTCTTTCGAGATCAGGAGATTGCCGTCGTGGGAGGCGGAGATAGTGCAGTCGAAGAAGCGACTTTCCTTACCCGATTTGCATCAAAGGTATACTTGATCCATCGTCGCGACGAACTGCGGGCTTCCAAAATTATGCGCGAGCGAGCCCTTTCAAACCCCAAACTAGAGATTCTCTGGAACAGCCAAGTCGTTGAAATCCAGGGGGATGAAAAATTGTCCGGGGTAGTGCTTGAAGACACCACCACGAATGCTCAAAGACCTTTAAGCGTTCAAGGCCTCTTTATCGCTATCGGGCATCGGCCCAACACCGATCTTTTTCGGGATCAACTAGAACTCAAAGAAAATGGATACCTCGTGACGGAGCCCAACAGCAGCGAAACCCTGATTGCTGGGATTTTTGCTTGCGGGGACGTCCAAGATGATTATTACCGCCAAGCGATAACGGCAGCTGGCTCGGGATGCATGGCAGCTATTGACGCTGAAAGATGGCTAGAGGAACACTCCGGTTAACTTCTACCTAGCTAAGCGACTGCAGACAGAGGTAAGCCGATTAACTATCGACGAATGCCACTAGAGTGCCTTCACCCGAGACGAGGAGCCAAAAATGGCTGAGGGCATTACCGACCTTGATATGGATTCTTTTGACGAAGCGATCAGTTCTTCGGATACTCCGATCCTTGTCGATTTCTGGGCAGAGTGGTGCGGCCCTTGCAAAATGATTGCTCCAATTCTTGAAGAGATCGCGTCGGAACACGAAGGAATCAAAATAGCGAAAGTTAACGTTGACGAAAGCCCTGATCTGGCTCGCCGCTACGAGATTATGAGTATTCCGGCTCTAATTGTTTTTGAAAACGGTTCACCTGCCAAAAAGCTCATTGGGGCTAAGCCCAAGGGTGCTCTGCTTGAGGAGATCAGCGAATTCCTATAGAGCCGGCAGCGATTCGCCCGTTCGGGATCGGCGCTCAAGGCGCCCATGTTCGCGATCTTCAGGACCGTCTGATTTCTCTTGGACATCCCTCTGGTTTGGTTGATGGAACTTTTGGTGAATCAACGAAATCAGCTCTGGAGCGTTTCCAAGCTCAGCGAGCCATCGACGTGGATGGGATTTGCGGTCCTCAAACGTGGAGCCAGCTTGTCGAAGCTGGCCATCGGCTTGGCTCGCGCCTGTTATACCTGCAGGTACCAGCACTGAGAGGTGACGATGTTGCGGAACTCCAACGACTCTTAACGACGCTCGGGTTCCCAATGGGCCATATAGATGGAATCCACGGCGAACTGACTGCGTCTGCGATGGTCGATTTTCAGTTGAATGCCGGGCTGGTGCCAGACGGCGTGTGTGGATCCGTCACCATTGACTTTTTACATCGAGTAGCAAATCGGTTTGGGGGATCCGCGGACATCACTCGACTGCGGGAGCAACACAAGTTTTCTATTCCTAGTCATCGTCTAAATGGATACAAAATCCTTCTAGCTGAAACCGGGGGGTTAGACGCAATAGTTGCTTCCCTCCGACGAAACCTTACGGACGCAGGAGCAGAAGTTCTCAGTGCCCACCATCCCGATTGGGGTAACCACGCACGTCAAGCAAATAGTTTTGGAGCTGATTTTTGTATAGGAGTCGAGATCCGCGAAGGGACTTCCTCTATTTGTCATTTTCTCGGGGATCATTTCGAAAGCCCAACCGGCAAACAAATTGGGCAAGTCATCTCCTCCAACCTCCAGGACCTGTTCCCTGGGATCACATCGACGGGGATGCGACTTCCCTTGTTGAGAGAAACCCAAATGCCCGCTCTGTTATGCAGGGTCAGCGATGTAAACGCTTTGGTTCGCAGCCACCAAATGATGGCAAAGATAATCACCCACGCCATTCGTGATTTTGTCCAAAAGGGTCTTGAATAGTACCTCAAACACTTTATCCGCAGGTTATGAACAGCAGGCTTCGATCGGTTCAGTTCTGGTGGCAAATGATGTCATAGATCCGTTGAAGATCACCTACCGTGGCAAAGTCAATAGTGATTTTTCCCCGTTTACTGCCCAAATGAACACTCACTGTGGTATTTAGGCGTTCACTTAACTGGGTCTGTGCCTCCAAAATAGATGCCTGGGGAACACGATTTTCCCTTTGGGAAGAGGCAGACGACGTCTGTTTATCCACACCCGAATCTTTTGTGAACTTCTCCGCGTCTCGAACAGACAAGTTTTCGGCAATAATCTTCTCGAGAAGAACCACCTGCTGGCGCTGTGAACCACACGCGAGTAACGCCCGAGCGTGTCCAGCGCTGATTTTTCCTTCGACAACTGCTGCTTGCGCGTCGGTAGACAATTCCAACAAGCGCAAGGAATTGGAGATCGTTGCCCGTCCTTTGCCCATCTGGGAGGCCAACTCCGCGTGAGTCACTCCGAAATCATCGATCAATTGTTGGAAGGCGGCGGCTTCCTCTAATGGGTTCAAGTCCTCTCGGTGCAAATTCTCAATAAGCGCTTCAACCAAACTTGATTCGTCGGTTGAAGCCCTAATAATCGCAGGGACGGTGCTGCAGCCAGCAAGCCGGGAAGCTCGCCACCGCCTCTCCCCCGCTATCAGTTCATATGTTTGGGCATCTTTTGTATGCCTGACAACAATCGGCTGTAGCACTCCGAACTCTTTGATGGAAACCGCAAGAATTTCCAATGCACGGTTACTGAAAATCTTTCTTGGCTGGGACTTATTCACCACCACAGCATCTAACGGCAATTCAACGTACCCACTGGCCTGGGAGGGTCCATCAAATGAACCAATATGAAGCTCTCCTCTGCCAAAAGGTTGAGAACTAGCTATTTTATCCTGTCGATCAACTGGCGTCACAGTCGGGATTAACGCTCCTAATCCACGCCCCAATCCTCCTTGTGGTTTAGACATCACGGGCTCCTTTCGGGCATAGACATACCCGGGGCTTGTTGATCCAATATTTCTTTGGTGACTTCGCGATAGGCGACTGCGCCTCGACTAGCTGGGTCATACAACTCAATGGGTTGGCCATAGCTAGGCGCCTCAGATAGTCGAACAGAACGGGGCACCACTGTCGTGCGCACCATATCTCCGAAATGACTCCGAACTTCGCTTACCACTTGCTCAGCGAGGCGGGTCCGGGCGTCGTACATAACCAGGACGATGGACGTAACTTCTAGGTCAGGGTTGAGATTCTGACGAATTAGATCCACGTTGCTTAGCAGCTGACCTAGGCCCTCTAACGCGTAGTACTCACATTGGACAGGGATGAGCACTTCACGAGCGGCAGCGAGACTATTAACGGTGACCATTCCTAGACTCGGCGGGCAATCAATCAGAACATAGTCGTACTCGTTAGCGACCAACGAAATAGCCGAACGAAGTCTCAGTTCTCGACTGAACATGGGAACCAACTCAACTTCAGCTCCTGCAAGATCAAGATTTGAGGGCAACAAGTCCAACCCGTCAACCTCGGTTGGAACTCGTGCCGCGCTTATGGGGAGCTGTTGAACCAAGACGTTGTAGGTAGAACTTTCCAGGGTTCGTGGGTTAATCCCAAACCCGGTCGTCGCGTTTCCCTGTGGGTCTGCGTCGATGAGAAGGGTGCGCCATCCCGCCAAAGCAATGTTTGTCGCAACGCTAATAGCTGTCGTGGTCTTACCCACGCCACCCTTTTGGTTAGCAATCGCGAGGACACGGGTCATGAAGTTCCGACTCTTTCAGATAAGCCCGGGGGCCCATCTCTCTGGTACTCATCTCAGTCCTTGCAACCATCTGGGTCAAGCACTCTCAACCAAAGAACCGCCATTTCAGCGTGTTTGCTTTCAACAAAGCGTTGTTTCACGTGAAACAACAAGAGGTTTTCTTAGTTTCACGTGGAACATGTGCCAGTTTTCTGTTCAAAACATCGGGGCCTTAATTATTTTCTTCCAACTTCTCGGCAATTCATTGCTTGTAGGTCTAACCAGTGAGATAGAGACAAACCGTGGGGATGTAACTAGGAACTCCAGTTCACCAAATCCCATAGAGTGAAGAATGGTTTGTTGCCAACGGTCCACTGCTGGGTCAGGCGGCTCACTAACAACAAGCCGGCCACCAAGTCGCAACAACCCCACGGCACATTCCGCAGTTATCGCTGGCGATCCGAACGATCGGCTAAACACCCCGTCGTAAGTCCCTCGATGCTCGCCGCGATGGCCAACAACTGCAGCGTCAACAGTCAGCACTTCGACAGACTGTTCAAGGCCTAAATCGATAACGGCTTGATCTAAGAAATTTGTTCGCGCAGTTGACCTATCCAAAAGAACTATTCGCAGATCCGGGCGGTCATGCCCGACTACCAGACCTGGCAGTCCGCCGCCAGAGCCCAAATCACACCATCTTGAACCTTTTGTGGGGCTTGCCGCGTCAAGATGGGCTCTTGCATGCTCTATGTGTTCATCGATGTTTCCAGGTCCTATGTAACCGAGGACTTGGGACTGTTCAAACACGGCCGCTAGCTCAAGCCGCCTCATCAGACCAATCAGTCGCTAGCAACGGTCAACACGACTCGCCGGCGAGGTTCGTCGCCAACCGAAACCGTAGACACCCCATCAATTTCATTGACGGCATCATGCACGACCTTGCGATCAGCCGCATTCATTGGTTCTAACCCTTTTTCTACCCCTGAGGAAATCACGTTTTGGGCTAGTTCCTGGACGTAGGCCTGGAGAGCTTCACGTCGCCGGGCCCTATAACCCCCAACGTCTACGCGGACACGAGCGCGGTCCATGCCAGCTAGCCGACGTTGCAACATGGTTTTACACACTTCATGCATGGCAACCAAGTGGTTCCCTTTGGGACCGATAAGGAGCCCTAATTCTTTATCGTCGCCATCCAAATTCACTTCGAAGCTGTCTTCGTCAGCGGCAACGTGTTGAATGGTCGCTTCAATACCAAACGATTTGGCGAGTCCCTCTAGGAACTCACCAACCATCTTCTGTTGTTCTTCTACGGTGGTTTCAGTAGTCATCGCAGTCTCCTGCTTCTCATTCCGGGACTTGGTCCCTAGTGGTCGATCTTACGGATTCGTCGAATTGTGGGCGCTTTTGTTGGCGCCTGGTCGTCGTCAGTTGTTTGATTCGAACGTATGTTCGATGATTTTGTTTGGGGGGGCGTCTGTGCCGGGCTGATCGTCCGTTTCCGGCGGTTTCCTGCGTGGGCTGGCTTAGCGTCAGACTTCTGGCCACGGCCTTTGTCAACCTTTGATGCGCTTCTTTCAGGGGTTCCGGTGTCGTCTGAACCGCGCGGTTTACTTGGATTTGGTGCAGTCCGCTTCCTTGAAGAGCCACCGGTTTCCGGTTTGTCTTTTCGCCCCGAGTTTCGAGGTTTTCTATTTCTCGAATTTCTTTCAGGGTGGCGTCTGTCCCGTTTGGGCGGCGGGGCGACGGGTCGAACACGAACGCGCACTTGAGCTGGTTTTCGTCGCAGGCCAAAGATCGATATTTTCGGCTCAGCGACTACTTCAAATTCCACATCTTCCCTAGCAACTGAAAGTTCGTCGAGCGCTATTTCCACTGCGTCGGCCACGGTGGGGCCAGTTGTCACGATCCAATCCATGTCTGGTTACTTCCGCCGCTTTCTAGTTCGCCCATCGCCTGATGTGCGTTTGGACTGAATCGGTTTCGCTTCCGGCTCATTTTTAGGCTTCTTTGGCTTAGATGTTCCACCTTTGGGGGAGTCTTTACGGTTTCCGGATTGACGTTTCTTGCTGCGCTGTTCGCGTGCGTCGCGACGTTCATCCTCGGCCGCTACAGCTTTTTGAGAGCGCCGGTTAGGTACGTCTTTTGTGGGAGGTTCACTTTCCTCGACAACTTCAGCTTCGATCGTGCTTGACCCGCCGACAATCACAGGTTTCATCGTCTTGTGAATAAATGCTTGCTGCCCGATGCGGTAAAGGCTCGAAGCAATGAAATAGACCCCAAGCGCTGCCTGCACCACAAATGCGAACACAGGAAGCATGTAGGGCATGATTTTCATCAACATTTCCATCTGCGGGTTTTGCGCAGCAGCATCGCCTCTACGTGACTTCATTTGTGCTTGTTGGAGGAAGGACAAAACAAAAGTGACGGCCACAAGGCCGAGGTAGGGGAGTCCATCCACAAAGTTCGCCTGTATGACGTCTTTCGCGGCTTCCGACAAGTCGATGCCGAAGGAAACCATTTCGCCGCCATCGGCGACTAAGTCCTGATATAGGTGTGATTCTTTGTCCAGGTAGGAAGGATTTGGGATCCCGTCACCACCGATCTTCGTCATTCCATTAATGACCCGGTAGAGAACAAGGAACACTGGGAGCTGGACCAGGGTGGGGAGACAGCCAGATAGTGGGTTGGCTCCGTGTGTTTTGTACAGAGCCATGGTTTCTTCGTTTATCTTTTGACGGTCACCTTTGTGTTGCGTTTGTATCCGCTTAAGTTCCGGCTGAAGCTCTTGTATCCGCATCATGGAGCGGGTGCCTTTAAGGGTCAACGGAGTCAGTACCAGCATGATTAGCATGGTCAAAAGGACAATCGATATCGCATAGCTACCCGAAAAGTCGTACAGCCAAGCAAGCACTCGGGCAATCAAGTTGAACATTGGACCTCAGCTTCGTGTACCAGGGTTGGCACTGGGTCGTACCCCTGACCACCCCACGGATGGCAACGTATGATGCGACGCACAGTAAAAAAAGTGCCTCGTAAACCACCATGGCCCTCTATGGCGTCAATTGCGTATTGGGAACAAGTCGGATCAAACCGGCATACAGGGACACGGCCGCTAGAAAACAGCCGATATAAACGAATTCCACCTAAGAGCCCTTTGCCTAACAAACTCATGTTAATTCTCGGGTTTTCTTCATTAATTCAACAATGTCGTCACGCACTTGTGGATAAGTCACTGAAACCGCAGGAACACGGGCTCCAATGAGGTAACGACCATTGAGAACGGTGGTACCTTTCTCGCGTAGAACTGCCTGAATTTGGCGTCGCAAGCGATTTCGTTGCACTGCGGTTCCTCGAGCGCGACCGATGGCATAGGCCACACGCGGGTGGTCAAGGGTTACGTCGGGGGAAAACATCATCCACAAAATGCGGCCAGATACCCGTTTTGCTCGGTTCAGTATCGCAAAATCGCTTCGCTGGCTACAACTTTCAATCAAGCGCTCAGCCGCTGGCGGCCCTTGGCGCGACGCGACTTGAGGATGACACGTCCAGCTTTGCTTGACATGCGATGACGAAACCCATGGCGACGGGCCCTACGACGAGTATTTGGTTGAAAAGTACGTTTCATGGTGGCGGCCTCCAATTTGGCCGTGGATACGCCTGTCGCTGAGGAAGACGAAAGGGGGAGGAAACTCGACGGCAACGTTATGAGCGGTTGCGGATACGTCTAGAATCCAGGATTTCCTTTCACAAGGACAACGATATGGACGTCGGAATAGGAATTTTAGATAAGTCTTGTCTGGCGAGTCTCTTGACTACACCCGAACAACATCAGCCTAGAGGACATTGCCTTGAAATAGGAACTCTGTTCTCTAAAGACCTCAAGGCTCGTAAAGCTGACCAGATTCTCGCGCGCAACGTGTTGATTCAAACCCTATTCGTAAGAACTTATCACTTTAAGTAGTATTTTACCTATTGTCCGCCACGGAGTGCTAGGTTCCACAACCCACGAACGGGTGGATCCTAGGGTTTTACACAGCAGCCACAGGTTTTCCACACGGCTTGATTTGTTCAGACCAAAATGACGTTACCCGGCTTGACGCGTTGAATTTCGACTCAACCTGGACGACCTGCAAGAGTTTGCTTCGGAGCCAAGTGTCAGAGGCCGTGTGGTTGACATCATTTCGCGACCTCCACATGGTGGCAATGTCACCTGAGAGAGTCGTTCTCGTAGCGCCTAGCGGTGTCATTCGTGATCGCGTGTTGAACCGCTACCTACCCATGGTGCAAGCAGCGTTAGCCGATGCTGGTTGTGAAACAGCCGTAATTGACATCGAAGTTCAGCCGGAACTCAATACCTCTGTGGGTATCGCTGAGGCACCACAGATTCGGCAAGAACCTCCTTCAGCCCCGGACCTCCAAGATCGGCTTGACAGACCCACCCAAATCGAGAGCCATCGAAGCCCCGAGCGGAGGGACTCCTACACCGAGACGGTTCATCCTCTGTACACCTTTGAATCATTCGTAACTGGCACAAGTAACCGATTCGCCCACGCTGCTGCGCTGGCAGTCGCCGAAACCCCTGGCCGCAGCTATAACCCTCTGTTCATTCACGGAGGCGCTGGACTAGGCAAGACCCATTTGCTCCAAGCGATCGTGCACTACATCAGAAGCACTTACCCCAATTACACAGCACGTTACGTTTCAAGTGAAACCTTCCTTAATGAATTTGTTGAAGGTATTCGAACCTCAACCACCAACACCTTCAAAAGGCGCTACCGCGATATCGACGTGTTGTTGATCGACGACATTCAGTTCATGGAAGGCAAAGAAGGTCTACAAGAAGAGTTTTTCCATACGTTCAACTCTCTTCATGGAGCTGGGCGCCAAGTCATTTTGTCTTCTGACCGCCCGCCAAGAAACATTGCGACATTAGAAGACAGGTTACGTAGCAGATTTGAATGGGGCCTCATAACAGACATCCAACCGCCTGACGTCGAAACCAGACTGGCGATCCTGCGGAAGAAAACTGAAGTTGGGGGGAGCGCTGTTCCTGACGAAGTACTGGAATTCATCGCTGAGCTCATTACCAACAACATTCGCGAGCTTGAAGGTGCACTAATCCGGGTCAGTGCCTATGCGTCATTAACAGATGAACCATTAACTGTTGATTTAGCCGAACGAGTATTGAGAGACATTATTCACAGCAACCAGTCGAGACCGATTACTTCTGAAGTCATTATCAATGCAACCTCCGAAATGTTCGGTTATGACATTGAGGAACTGAAAGGCAAGCGCCGCCATCGAAGTCTGGTGCAAGCACGTCAAATAAGCATGTACGTGGTTCGAGAATTAACTGATCTGAGTTACCCAGCCATTGCTAGGGAATTCGGAGGACGAGACCACACAACAGTGATGCATGCCGTTGAAAAAGTGGGAAACCAAATGGCTGAACGTCGACAGGTATACGACCAAGTAAGCGCTTTGATCTCCGATATTAAGTCCCCATAAGCCGTGGATAAGGTTCTGGACGGCATTGTGGAGACCTCGTGGACAATTTCGACTTATCCACAGAAATCAAGAGTTTTCTTTACGCAGCGGGGTTCCCTGTGGGCAGCGGTGGACAGTAGTGTCGATAAAGAAACAATGATTGACCAGCGGATTCACCCTATTGTCCACAATCCACAGGACCTATTGCCACTATTAAATTTTAAAACCTACGTAAAGAGAGGAAGTTCGACGTGAAATTCCGATGTGAACGTGATGCACTCGTCGAGCAATTAGGAACGGCAAGCCGAGCTGTGAGTAGTCGCGGTGGCGCTCTGCCTGTACTTACAGGTATTCACCTCGCAGCTCGCGACGATCTCCTAACCATCACAGGAACTGACCTAGAAATCACCGTGAGAGCGTCGGTTTCTGTTGCGGTAACTGAACCAGGGGAGGCGGTGCTCCCATCGCGCATAGCAGTCGATATTGTGCGATCCCTTGATTCAGGAGCGGTGGAAGTCGAAGTTTCTGGGGAAGAGGCGAAAATCGTTGGAGGACGGTCACAGTTCTCGGTGCGCACGCTCCCGGTAGATGATTTTCCTGTTCTTGCAGATCCGAGCGGTGACGAAGTCACAGTTGCTACTGCTGATCTTGCGGCTGGTCTTAAACAAGTTGTTAGAGCCGCAAGTAGTGATGATGCTCGCCCAATTTTGACTGGTGTGTTGATGTCAGCTGAAGATGGCGGTCTTCGTTTGGTGGCCACAGATTCTTATCGTCTCGCGGTTCGTGACCTTCCTGATGCAACCGTTCTTAGCGAAGGCCAAAAAGTACTTGTCCCTTCGCGAGCTCTTGATGAACTAAGTCGCGTCTTAGGTGAATCAGAAGAAGTGAGGGTTCGTTTGGGTGAACGGGAAGTCACCTTTAATGTTTCAGTCAAAGACGGTGAGGTTCAGGTAACCACGCGACTCATAGAGGGGGAGTTCCCTAATTACCGACAACTCATTCCTAGTAGCTATCCCAACCAACTCACTATTGGTAGGGAACCGCTATTAGAAGCGGTTCGGCGGGTGAAACTTATGGCGAGAGATACCACCCCTTTGAGACTTACCCAGAAGTCAGACTGTGTGGAATTAATGGCCGTGACACAAGACGTAGGCCAAGCCCACGAAGAGGTAGATGCTCAGTATGACGGTGACGAACTCACCGTTGCATTCAATCCGGACTATCTGATCCAAGGTTTAGAAGCTGCACTTGGGGATGAAGTGGTTCTTGAAACTCTCGACGCTTTAAAACCCGCTGTGCTTCGGTCAAGTCAAGGTGGAGATTTTCTTTATCTGTTAATGCCAGTTCGGGTCTCTTAACAGTTACGGCGAAGCGGTGATCGTCAAACGTCTATGGCTTACAGATTTCCGTAACCACTTGACAACCGAAATTGGGCTTGATCACAAAGTCACCCTAATTATTGGCCTCAATGGGCACGGGAAAACCAATTTCGTTGAGGGTCTCGCGCTCTTGAGCGGGGCCCGTTCCTTTCGGGGGGCGAAGGTTGATGCACTCGTAGCCAGTGGAAAGTCCTCTGCATATATTCGGGCAGAGGTCGAACAGAATGGGCGGTCTTCTCTAGTTGAACTTGAACTTGCTATCGGGGGACAGTCTCGAGCTCAAGTAAACAAACAACGAGTAAAAACTTTCAGAGACCTGGGTGACACAGTTCGCGTGGTGGTATTTAGTCCCGATGATCTAGATCTCATAAAAGGGTCACCTTTAATACGGCGTTCGTTGCTAGATGACGCTCTGGCGAGTATCAGCAGTCAATTTCGGGCCGTTAGGACCGATTATGATCGCATTCTTCGGCAGCGAAATAATCTGTTAAAGCAAGCTCGTGGGCGGTTGACATCGGACCTTGAAGCAAGCTTGGTTATCTGGAATCAGCAACTGGTCAAAGTGGCTGATGAAATCGGGGACCAGCGGTCAAGGTTTGTGTCACATATCGAACCAGTGGTCGCCGACTTTTATCGACGCGTGGCGGGTACTGATGATGAAGTGTCCTTGACCTTGGACGCCAGTTGGTTAGAAGAAGGGTTAGCGAAGAGTCTTTTATCTGTACAAGATGAGGAAATACGACGTGGGGTGACTTTAGTGGGGCCACATCGCGATGACCTGGTTGTTTTATTAGATCAGCTTCACTCCAGGACACATGCGTCGCAAGGGGAGCAACGAAGTCTGGCGTTAGCGTTGCGTTTGTCGATCCATGCATATGTGGCTCAGGTGTCTGGTGACAATCCGCTCGTGTTGCTAGATGATGTGTTCTCCGAACTTGACGAAGGACGAGCGCGTCGACTCGTAGAGTGTCTCCCTGACGCGCAAATCGTCTTAACATCTGCTACCGGTACGGTTCCTCAAGGAGTCCAACCAGGACTAACACTTGAAATCTTCGAAGGTGAAGTCAATGGGATTTGAGGACCATTCACGTAGGCGCTGGTTGGAACCGCGTTCTCTCAGCGACGTGCTGAAACGAATGGTCGGTGATTTCGGTGACAACGGCGCGATGTATGCAATACACGAGCATTGGAATGAGGCCGTAGGTTCGACTATTGCCCAACATTGCAAGCCGCGCCGCTTATTACAGGGTGAGCTCCTAATCGAAGTTGATCATCCTGGTTGGGCGACCGAAGTTCAGTATCTCGAACAGGTTTTGGTTACAAAATTGATCGAACTACACCCAAAATTGGGTCTCACGGGTATAAGAGTTCAAGTCAAAGGCTCCTGATACAACTCTTTTCTCTGAGAAGCGTTGAGAGCCTGTTACAGGCTTTTAACCCTTCCTCTTTTATCCCCCTACGGCTGGTATCCTTGAGTCCAGAAACGGGGTTCGGTGAGCGATACCACATATCAAGCAGACAGTATTCAAGTTCTGGAGGGCCTGGAAGCTGTTCGAAAACGGCCTGGTATGTACATCGGCTCAACTGGACCTTCTGGCCTTCACCACTTGGTGTACGAGGTGGTCGATAATTCTGTTGATGAAGCGATGGCGGGCCACTGCACAACCATCGAAATTGTGATTCTTGTTGATGGACGGTGCCGTGTAATCGATGACGGACGGGGAATCCCGGTTGGTCCCCATCCTAAATTTCCTGATAAATCAGCTGCGGAAGTAGTTATGACCGTGCTGCACGCCGGGGGTAAATTCGGTGGTGGCGGCTACAAGGTGTCAGGCGGCCTTCATGGTGTTGGTGTTTCGGTTGTTAACGCGTTGTCAACACATGTGGAACTTGAAATAGGTCGTGATGGCCGCCGATGGAAACAAGAATTCCATAATGGGGGAGAGCCGATTGCCCCTTTAGCTGAAGTTGTTGATGCCACGGACACCAAGACAGGGACCACCATCACGTTCACGCCTGACCCGACAATCTTCGAGTCTGTTGATTTTCGCGCTCAAACGCTTTTGGAAAGATTCCAAATGATGGCGTTTTTGAATGCTGGACTTCGTATTAGGTTTCGCGATGAGCGAGACACGTCATCGACTGAATCAGAGTTTCAGTATGACGGGGGAATCAAGGATTTTGTTCGCCACCTCAACGACGCTAAGGACCCCCTGTTTGAGGAAGTCGGTTATCTAGAAGCAGAAGAGGGCGGCGACGAAGTGGAAATCGCTTTCCAATGGAACACGGGGTACCAACTTGATGGGATTCACTCCTTCGCTAATGGAATCAGCACCATTGAAGGCGGAATGCATGAAGAGGGTTTCAAAACCGCTTTGACATCAACGGTCAATCGGTATGCACGAGCAAAAAATCTCCTGAAAGAAAAAGAAGATAATTTACAAGGTGACGATATTCGCGAAGGGCTCACAGCGATCCTAAGTGTTCGTCTCCAAGAGCCTCAGTTTGAAGGGCAAACCAAAGCAAAACTTGGGAACACCTCTATGCGGAGCCTGGTGCAAAAAGCCACCAATGAAGCATTAACCGATTGGCTGGAAGAACACCCTAAAGAAGCGAAGCGGACGATTGGGAAAGCCGTTGATGCTCGAAGGGCCCGTCTTGCAGCTCAAAAAGCTAAGAACACGGTCAGAAAATCTGCACTGGCGGGCGCCGGTCTCCCAGGGAAACTCACTGATTGCTCGTCAGGAGACGCCTCAGAAACGGAGCTCTACATCGTTGAAGGTCAGTCTGCAGGTGGCTCGGCTAAAGACGCAAGAGACCCCAGAACCATGGCCATTCTTCCAATACGCGGGAAGATCCTCAACGTTGAACGTCTGGGTGGGCGACTGGAAAAGATGTACCAGAACACCGAGGTGCAAGCGTTGATTTCCGCGATTGGAGCAGGAGTAGGCGAAGGTAACTTCGCGGTCGAGAAAATTCGCTACCACAAGGTGGTTCTTCTTTGTGACGCCGACGTTGACGGAAGCCACATTCGGACCCTCCTCCTCACTTTCTTTTGGCGGCAGATGAAAGATCTGGTCCTAGGAGGCCACGTATACATTGCTCAGCCCCCGCTCTACTCGACAAAGGTTGGGAGTGACACGGTGTACCTCAAAGATGACCGAGCGAAAGACGAATTCTTAGCTGAACGTCCTAACCATAAGAACGATTTCCAACGTCTCAAAGGCTTAGGCGAAATGGACGCAGATGAGTTGTGGACAACAACTCTGGATCCCGAAACGCGAACACTGCTGCAAGTAACCGTTGACGAAGCATCAATAGCAGACAACATTTTTAGTGTCTTAATGGGCGAACATGTCGAGAGCCGTAAGGGATTTATCCAAACCAACGCTCATGACGTGCGATTCTTGGATATCTGACGGACATGACTGATCTTCCACCCCCAGACGGGCAAGCCTCAGATGGTGAATCACATCTGTCCGTGCAACCGATCGCAATTCAACACGAGATGGAACAGTCGTTCCTTGAATACGCGATGTCGGTTATCACTGCACGAGCGCTACCTGACGCTCGAGATGGGTTGAAGCCGGTTCACCGGCGCATCCTTTGGTCAATGTTTTCGACAGGTTTGCGACCCGATCGCCCACACAAAAAGTGTGCGACCGTTGTAGGCGACGTCATCGGCAATTATCACCCGCATGGTGACTCTGCGATCTACGACGCAATGGTGAGAATGGGCCAAACTTTTAGCTTGGCTAACACTTTGATCGATCCGCACGGCAACTTTGGATCACCCAGTGATCCACCAGCGGCATACCGGTACACCGAATGTCGACTCACCGATCTTGCAATGCGAATGGTGGAAACTATCGACGAAGATACTGTCGATCTTGCCTCAACCTTTGACGGTTCCAAAGAAGAACCGCTAGTTATGCCAGCTCGCTTTCCCAACTTGTTGGTAAACGGAAGCCAAGGCATAGCAGTCGGCATGGCCACCAATATCCCGACACATAATTTGACTGAAGTCATCGACGCCACACTTCACCTCATCGACAACCCCGAGGCGACGGTCGCCGACCTTATGGAATTTGTTCAAGGTCCTGACTTTCCGACCGGTGGATTGATCATGGGACGCGCAGGTCTAACGAGTGCGTTTATGACGGGCCGTGGATCGATTCGAATTCGTGCCCGTGCGGAAATAATTGAAGATGGTCGGAATACCCAAATTGTGGTCACTGAAATTCCGTACCAAACATCTGTCGAGAACATTGAACAAAAAATTGCCGATGCCGTGGATCGGAAAATTATCGACGGCATCCGAGAATTGCGAAATGAGTCCGCTAAAGGCGAGACACGATTCGTTATTGAACTTAAGCGAGATGCGCCAGCCAATGTTGTCTTGAACAATCTGTTCAAACACACCCCCCTGCAGAGCAGTTTTGCCGCGAACGTCGTGGCACTAATCGATGGGGTACCGCGGACTCTCAATCTGCGCGACGCGCTCGTGGCGTACGTCGATCACCAGATTGATGTTGTCACGCGGCGTTCGCAGTATCGGCTAGGGCAAGCTCGGGATCGGGCCCACATTGTCGAAGGTCTCGTTCGGGCACTTGATCTTATTGACGACATCATTGCCCTCATACGCGGTAGCGAAGATCGTGTATCAGCGCTCGCTGATCTCCAAGTTGAGCCGCTCTCCTTTAGCGAACGCCAAGCGAATCACATCCTCGATATGCAGTTAGGGCGCCTCACCAGGCTTGGGAGAACCCGCCTGGAAGAAGAACTCGTTGAGTTACGTGCCCGAATGGAAGAACTCGAAGGCATTCTCAATAGTGAGACTCAGCTTCGCTCTGTAATTAAGGAAGAGCTAAACGAAGTCCGGCTTGAGCACGACACGCCGCGACGGTCTCAAATCGTCTTCGATGCTGGCGACATGGAGATTGAAGACCTCATCGACAACGAACCCGTAGTGATAACGCTCAGCAAAGGTGGTTACATCAAATCAGTCACTGCCGACTCATTTCGCACTCAGGGACGCGGAGGGAGAGGTGTCCAAGGAGCACGATTGAAAGAGGACGACATTTTGGTTCGTGTTCTCACTACCACTACCCACTCGTATCTTCTTTTTTTCACCAATCGGGGCAAGGTATACCGGCTCAAGGCCTACCAAGTGCCCATGATGGACCGGACCGCGCGCGGGACTGCCGTGGTGAACTTGTTGCAATTAGAACCAGACGAAGTCGTTGAGGCTGTAATCGATACAGAAGAATTTACGGCTGACGAGTATCTGCTTTTTGTGACCCGAAAAGGTGTTGTCAAAAAGACGGCGTTCACCGAATACGACAAGACTCGGACTAATGGTCTCATCGCTATCAACTTGCGCGAAGGTGATGAGTTGGTCCGCGTCATCCAGGTTCGCGAAACTGATGACATCGTGCTGGTGAGCCGCAGAGGACAAGCCATTCGCTTCTCAGGTACCCAGGTTCGACCGATGGGGCGAAGCGCCGGCGGTGTCCGGGGGATACGGTTAAAAGAGAATGATGTTGTAGTGGCGGCGGTGGCGATCTCAGAGAACGACCAACGGCACCTTCTGACAGTTACAGAAGGCGGGTACGGGAAACGCACTCCAATTGAGGCCTACCCTCGCAAAGGGCGCGGCACCATGGGAGTCAAAGGGATAAAACTCACCGAAGCACGCGGTGCTGCGGTGATCGGTGCTCGGATGGTTGACCTCGAAGACGAAGTGATCCTGGTTTCTTCTGGCGGTGTACTTATACGAACCTCTGTGTCAGAGATTGCTGAACAACGACGCGACGCCACTGGAGTAAAAGTGATGAATGTCGGTGAAGCGGAAACTGTGGCTGCGTTGTCGCCTGTCACCATCGAAGATGAAGATGAAGATGAAGTGGAAGAAACAGTGGAATCTGACGCAGTGAGTTGAGTCGCGACCAGGGACGCTTGAGCCTCCCGTACACTTCGACGCGTGGCCGAGTCTGATAAACCAGATCGAGAAAATGCGCCTGTTGATGGTATTGACGACGAAACTTTCGCTCGAGCTGTTGGCTTAACAAGTGATAACGAAGGCAGGCGGGGGTTAAGGGGAAAGAAAAAATTCCGTGACGATGGGATAGAGGATCAGGATCTGTCTGAGCGTCGAGAACGTACTGTGGTTCGGCGACCCCCAGCACGTCAACGAAAACGTGATGCAGCCAATGAAGACTCAGAACTAGCTGATACCACCGGGGTTGTGCCGCTAGTTGAGGCTCCGGAACCGTCGATTGAGTCGGTTGGTGCCTCAACAGACCAACCCACGGCTTATCGTCCGATTCTTCCTAGTTCTTCTCCAGTGGTAGACGACCCAATAGTGCCTGGCGAAGGCGACCTTGGTTGGTTGAGGCGCCGGCGGGCGCGCGTTCGGAGAACCCGCCGCACAATTCGACATGTTGACCCGTGGTCAGTACTGAAAGTCTCGGTGGTGCTTTACGCTTGCCTCTACGGAGCCACAGTTTTGGCTGGCTACCTTTTATGGTCGGCCGCTGTCCAATCTGGCGTAATTTCCAATATCGAATCTTTTGTAGCCGAGGTCGGCTCATATGAAATTTGGGAAATCAATGGAGAGGAAATTTTTCGAAGAGCGACGGTCATTGGAGCAGTGTTATTTGTTGGTGGAATCGCGCTAAATGTTCTTTTGACCATCGTGTTTAACCTGATTAGTGACCTCGTAGGTGGAGTCCGCGTCACCCTTTTGGAAGAAGACCAACCTCCTTTGCAAGGAAACTAACGTTGGCTACTTAACCTCCCCGCCGCTACCATCAGCAATTCGTTCGGGGCTATAGCTCAGTTGGTTAGAGCGCACCCCTGATAAGGGTGAGGTCGCTGGTTCGACTCCAGCTAGCCCCACGTTCCGAACAATCCGTTCTAGGAAACTTGAATAGGGCGGATCCTTATGGCCGAGGTAGTTATGCGCGTACTACGCCGAGCTTTACTAGCAGCAAGTGTGGGGGCAGCAGTTGCCGCCGTTTTGAGGTTGAGAGGCTCCGGTGGTGTCCCTCCCCGACAAGGAAGCTGGCGCCAACTCAGCGGACCGGATTTTCGCTGACGTGACCACAGTTGCCGTAATCGGTGCCGGTGTCGTTGGCCGAGGTGTTGCTCGACAATTGGCAGCCTCGGGAGTGGTTGACCGACTGATTCTCGGATCGCGACGCCCTGAGCGGCTGCGTGGGTTCGTCCGTCAGTTAATCGGGGTTGACGTAGAGGTCATTGCGCCAGGGCCGCTCCCTTCGGTCGACGTGACCGTATTGGCTCAACCGACTGGAGGCCACGCGGAATTAGCAGACGAAGCTCTTGGAAATGGTTCCCATGTTGTTTCGGTTTCTGACTCAATTAAAGATGTCGAAGCGTTATTAGATCTTGATGCTGCAGCGACTAAAGCGGATCGGTCAATAATTATTGGTGCATCTTTTTCCCCAGGGCTGAGTTGCTTACTCGCCCGCCACGCCGGCTCAAGATTCGAACGAGTTGAGGAAGTTCATGTCGCACGGATGGGGACTGGCGGCCCCGCGTGTCAACGTCAACTGCATCGGGCAAGAACGAAAGAAGCTATTGATTGGCGCGACGGCAATTGGCGTAAACGTCCAGGGGGTACAGGTCGCGAACTGGTTTGGTTCCCTGATCCGTTAGGGGCCAGAGATTGTTACAGGGCTGCGCTTCCCGACGCGCTGTTGCTATCTCGTAACTTTCCAGAGGCCGACCGCATCACTGCAAAGGTTGCCGCAACTCGAAGAGATCGTTTCAGTGCGTGGTTACCGATGCTTCGATCTCCCCATAATGACGGTGGTCCCGGAGCTATCCGAATAGAAGTCCGAGGGATGCGCGATGGCATCCAAGCAACCGATGTAATCGGTGCCATTGACCATCCATCCGCTGTTGCTGGAGCTATCGCCGCAATCGCAGCGGAGTGGTCGCTCCTTGGGGCTTTGCCTTCAGGAGGGTGGAGCCTAGGGATGTTGGATGACCCTGTGCCGTGGCTCCTAGAACTCGAAGAGCGAGGTATCAAAGCTGCGGTATACCAGGGAATTTCGACAAGCTAGTGACCGAGCAAGGGGAAGCCTCAAGGCAAAGACGGCACTCTGCCCCGAACATGATGATTGCTTTGGCTTTTTATTGTCGACCTGACTGGAGAAGGTGATGATTGCCGCTATCCCTAGCCCGTCAACGAACTTCATCCAGATCTGGGTCTTTGAACTAAAGGCCTACGGTTTGATGATCGCCGTAGGAGCAATGTTGGCTGTATGGATCACTGGGCGCCGTTATGTGGCCGCTGGTGGCGACTTGCTTGTTGTGCATCGAATGGCGACTTGGTCCATCCCTGCTGGCATCGTCGGGGCACGTCTCTATCACGTGGCCACTGACTTCAGCCGCTTTCAAAATAACTGGTCTGAAATTCCAAAGCTATGGAAAGGAGGACTTGGGATTTGGGGTGCCGTTGCTGCGGCCACACTTGTGGGCTGGTGGATCGTGCGTCGTGACGGGGGAGACGTCCCTGCGATGTTGGAGGCAACCGCTATCGGTATTCCTGTAGCTCAAGCAGTGGGCAGATTAGGTAACTGGTTCAATCAGGAACTATTTGGCCGGCCGACAACTTTGGCGTGGGGACTCAAAATCGACCCGGAACACAGACCGAGGTTGTACCGAGAATCGTCAACATTTCACCCAACGTTTCTATATGAAGCTCTATGGAATCTTGGGCTGGCTGCATTTATCGCTTTCCTTTTGCCGAAACTTTTGCCAAATTTGAGGAAGGGTTACAGCTGGGCTGTGTACGTAGCCGGGTACACCAGCGGGCGTTTGTGGATTGAACTACTTCGATCTGATGAAGCGACTGAAGTACTTGGTGTGAGAATTAACGTCTGGACGTCGCTGGTGGTTGGTGTTGTTGCCCTGGTCTGTATTTGGTTCGGTCTTCGAAATGAACCTTCCGATGGTCATCGAAATTTGACGCGAACTGTTCCACACTGAATTGGGAGGACCCTGCGGGGACCGATTAGATCGATCAGTAGGGACGCCCCCAACCATGCGGATACTAATAACTGGTTACGGAGTTGACGCCACGGACTCGCCGCTGCGATCTCAAATAGCGGACCCCTTAAGATTCTTAGGTCATGAGGTAGTCGCAGTGGCCCCGACAGAAGCGGCGATTCGGTGGGGTCTTGATCGATACTCACCTGAAATTCTTGTGGTTGTTCCTTCTGCTGGGGTTCCTGATCGGTCCAAAGTTCGTTCGTTAACGGCAGAATCGGGGACAGTTGCCCTTTGCCTGCACACTGGGCCTTCCCTCATCGGTGTCCCTACGGATCTCGGAGAACTAGCTGATGACATACGCGAGTACGACCTCGTAACTGTTCCTGACCGGCAAACTCTTGAGGACTATGCGGTGTTAGGAACATTTCGTCTTTCTTTGATGGAACCAGCTGTTCATCCACCCGCGGTTTTGGAGTCGGTGTCTTCGGATCGAAAGGGGTTCATGGTTGTCGGAGATGCAGATCCAGAAAACGTTGATGTAGTAATGGGCTTAGACCACCTCGACGACGTTGTTGTGATGGGAAGGGGATGGGCTGAACTTCCCTTAAACGTTTCCGTTGTTGATCCGCTTCCCCTGCCGGACCGAGGCACTTTGTTTGCGGGTGCTTCTTTTGTAGTGGAATTACCGCCTCCGTTGATGCACCAATCTGCGGTCGGTCGGTCGCCATATGAACTTGGGCTTTCGTCGGCGACGTACGAGGCTGCAGTTGTGGGGACTCCTTCTGTTGTTCAGGAACGACCCGCTGTGTCACAAGTATTTAGCCCCAACACTGAAATCATCACTTATAAGTCACTCAATGATTTGCGGCAGTTGTTGCCGGTGCTTTTAGCTGACGTCGCTGAGCTCGAAAAAGTTGGGGAGGCGGCGTGGTCTCGCGTGACCGCTGAACACACCTGGTCTCGACGGTGGCGGGCATTGCTGGAAACGTGGGTCGTAGATCCCGAAGTTGGGATAGACGAGGAGGTTCGCTACCTCGGACGTTCTGATGCCCTTACCCGAGCTAGCTGACCTAATTCGCGCCGAAATGTCCGCCCCAAATCGGGGTAACAACCTGGCGTTGTGAGCTCATCAGTCATGGTGTAGCTGTATGAGCCACGCGCGTAAATCGCCGACCAGCAATTGGGGGACCTCCATAGCGGCAAAATGCCCACCATGTCCGAACTCTGTCCATCGTTTGATGTTGTAGACCTGTTCGCACCATGCCCGTGGTGGTAAGAAAATCTCGCCGGGGAAGCGGGCGATAGCCACGGGAATTTCGACTAGGTCGAAATTTATCTGGGACTGACGCATCTCGTAATAGATGCGGGCTGAACTTGATGCAGTCTGAGTAAACCAATAAATCGAGATATTGGTAAGTAGCTGATCCCACGTATAGCTCCGTAAAAGGTCACCTTCGCAGTCAGACCAAGTGCGGAACTTTTCCAGAATCCACGCTGCGAGACCTGCGGGCGAATCATCAAGGGCATAGCCAATTGTTTGGGGCATGGTGCCCTGAATTTCGGCGTATCCACCATCAACTGTTTTCCGGAATTCCAATTTCTGGAACGCAAGTAAGTCTTCTGGTTGTGGGTTGTCTCGGGCTTGTTGTGTCGGCCCAGCGATTGGCATCGTGATGTGGATGCCAATCAAATGGTCTGCGTCAAGGCGTCCAAGTTCAGTCGTAATAATCGACCCCCAATCTCCCCCCTGAGCTAGATAGGAGCCATATCCAAGATCTGCCATGAGGTGTTTGATCATTGTGGCGATTTGGGTTGGGGAAGTGCCCATTTTTTGGGTGGGTCCAGAAAACCCGAAACCAGGCAAAGACGGTAGGACAACGTGGAACGCATTGTTTTCGTGGCCCCCGTGGGCGAGTGGGTTAGTGAGGGGACCGACTACGTCGACAAACTCGGCAATGGAACCAGGCCATCCGTGAGTCATCACTAAAGGGGTGGCGTTGTCGTGGGGTGACCTGATGTGCGCGTAGTGAAGTTTTTCGCCTTCGATCTCGCAAACAAACTGTGGCCATTCGTTGAGACGCATTTCTGCTGAACGCCAATCAAAAGTGCTTTCCCAATAGTGGCAAAGATTAATGAGCGTTTCGCGGTCAGTTCCTAGGGTCCATGGTTCGTGGGCAATTTGTTGAGAAAATCTGCTACTCCTTAATCGAATTTTAAGGTCGTCAATTGCTTGGTCTTCAACGGCGATCGTGAATGGTAGATGGGCAATCATTTTTTCCACCTTGGTTCCATAAGTTCAAAGAATCTTTCGGGTGAGATGTTGCCGCCTGAGATGATGACACCGACACGACTTCCGGCGAGTTTGACCTTGTTGGCTAAAATTGCTGCGAAGGCGCACGCCCCGCTTGGTTCGGCGACTTGTTTTTGGAATCGGAACAAATAGTCGACCCCATCAAGTATCTGGTCATCGGTGACAGTCACGATTTCGTCAACATGTTGTTGCATGACAGCGAAAGTGTGTTTTCCCGGTGATGTGGTTTGTTGCCCGTCGGCGATGGTGTCGGGGACATCGATTTTAACGATTCGGCCTTGCTGGAGTGACAGTTGGACGTCGTTTCCGGCTTCAGGTTCAACGCCGACAATGCGACACTTCGGGTTGGCTTCATGGGCTGCCAACGCGCTGCCTGATATGAGTCCGCCACCGCCAACAGAAACAATCAGTTGGTCGAGTGGCCCTGAGTCTTCGAAAAGTTCTCGAGCGCAAGTTGATTGGCCTGCAATCACATCAGGGTGATCGAAAGGAGGAATCAGTGTGAAGTGTTGTTCGGCGAGGATGGCCTCAGCAATGTCTTCCCTACGTTCCTTAAAGCGGTCGTAGGTGACGATTGTTGCACCGTAACTTTCAGTTGCTTGGCGTTTAGAGGTCGGTGCGTCGTTAGGCATCACGACGGTGGCAGGAACACGAAATATTTGTGCGGCTCTGGCGACGGCTTGGGCATGATTGCCGGAGGAGTAGGTGATAATTCCTCGCGCCCGGATGTTGCTGTCAAGGGCTGCGATGGCGTTGAAAGCTCCTCGGAACTTGAACGCGCCGGTGTGTTGCAAATGTTCGGCTTTTAAATGGATTTCTGCTCCTAAGGCTTCGTCCAATAAACGTGAACGAAGGACAGGTGTTCGTCGCGCTACACCTGCCAGCCTTGCAGTTGCTGCGGCGAGGTCGATTTCGGTTGGCACTGACACCTCACGGTTGGTGAACTATGCGAAGCAGTCGAATATCTCTTGGATGGCGTGCATCTGCCCACCACTTGTGCTCGACGGCACCAAGATAGGTGTCTTGCATCCTTGGTCGAACCATTCTTCGACGCCGTCTCTTACTTGGTCGGCGGAACCGTAGAGCGTTGCGTTCGACAACCATTCGTCGGTCATGCAAGTAGCTACCCGCTCGCGGTCACCGTCAGCGATAGCTGCTTCGATACCTTCCATTTCTTCGACGTAGCCGGCTTGCTTCCAGTAGTTGCGGTAGTTGGGGAGAGAAACGTAGCCCTGCAAGGTTTTGCGGTTACGGGCTGCACCAGCCTCACGATCAGCGTCAATAACAGTGGGGATCATGTTCCCGATAAGGAAGTCGCTGGTCTGGACATCTTGAGGAATGTCTGCAACCGAGTTGTTGAAGTCGTTGCGACTGGCGTTGGCCCATACAGCTCCCGCCCCGATCTCAACCGACAGTTCAACCATCTTTCGTCGCAAAGTGGCAAGAACGATCGGTGGTAATTCCCCGTGATGTTCAGCGGCCTTTTGCATTGCTGATACGTACTCTCGGATATCAGCTAAAGGTTTACCGGGAGTAATACCCAAACGTTGATGTACTGGGCCGTGCGTCACACCTATGCCGAGCCGGAATCGTCCATTGCTTATTTCGTGGATAAAGGCAGCTGTTGCTGCCAGGTCTTCAGGGTTTCGGAAATAGATCGGCTGGACCGAAGTTCCAAAAACGATCTCGTTAGTTGCAGAGGCAATGCCTTGGCATAAAGCGACACAGTCGCCCATCGACGGGCAGTAAATGCCACTAAATCCGCGACGTTCAATTTCTGCGGCAATGTCGAGTGTTTGTTGACGGCGGCCCTGTACAGCAGCGAGTGAAATTGCGGGCATATTCATTAGTGTCGCCTCCTAATAGAGATTCTCTGTTTCGGTGAGATCTGACTCCATGATCATGCCCCTTAATCGGATGCTCTGCCTAAGTCGTGGTCGAGGGTTTGCTTCGGTACCCTCGGGGAACCTTGGGGCTGTAGCTCAGTTGGCTAGAGCACCTGCTTTGCAAGCAGGGGGTCGTCGGTTCGAG
>LWDU01041699.1_pt2 | contig 110820 bp, 103 predicted proteins | sample 727161 | NCBI WGS metagenome assembly LWDU01 (sample SAMN04566230, study PRJNA314399) | hydrothermal vent metagenome | isolation source: deep sea hydrothermal plume seawater | place: Mexico: Gulf of California, Guaymas Basin | collected 2004-07-11
CATCTGATGGCGCCTATGTGTTTAATCTGGACGGCACTCCCGTCGATATTGGACAGGTTATATCTCTAATAGAGTCCGAACAAACGAATGCTTCGATAAGCTACACCGGTGATGCGATGCCCTTTCCAGCAGAACCTGACAACGGGCTGCTCAATCAATTTTTAGACATTCCTGGCTGTCGATCTATGGCTCAAGGCGTAGCAGACACCATTGCTGTGTTTGGCCAGGCGAAAGACAGGGGTGTTGATCTTAAACAATTACTCGACGTCACTATTGGGAGAAGCGCTTGAAGCTTATTCGCTTTGGAAAAAAGGGTGCTGAAAAGCCTGGGATTATTGACCCAACCGGTAAGTTCAGAGATCTCAGTAATTACATCGATGACTGGTCATACAAAACCTTGAGTCACGATACGCTTAATGATCTAAAGAACCGTGATCTAAGTCAATTTCCTATTATTTCATCAGAGGTGCGTCTAGCCGCGCCGGTCGACCGCGTGGGTAAAATTGTAGGCTGCGCCCTCACCTACGGAAAGCATGCGGCAGAAGCCGGCTTAGAGCCCCCTGAAGAGCCAATGTTTATGCTCACTGCAGCCAGTGCAATTAACGGCCCACATGATGACGTTATGATTCCTCGCGATGGAACCCAGCTCGACTGGGAAGCCGAATTGGCCGTGGTGTTTTGTAAAGCTGGCAGTTACATACCTGTTGAAGATGCCATGGATTATGTGGCCGGGTTTTGCGTTGGTAATGATGTTTCTGAACGCGTCTTTCAGTTGGAGCGCGGAACGCAATGGACTAAAGGTAAGAGCGCTGACACATTAAAGCCCCTTGGCCCTTGGCTGGTCACTAGCGATGAGATTGATGATCCCAATAATCTAGAGATCTCCCTGCAAGTGAATGGCAAAACCATGCAACACAGCAATACCTCAGACATGATGTATAGCATTGCAGAACTGATCTCAACTATATCTCGCTATGTCAGCTGGCAACCTGGCGATGTCATGATGACTGGCACACCCCCGGGTGTTGGCTATGGCATGATACCGCAAATGTATTTAGAGCCCGGCGATATCATGTCCGCTCGTATCGAGAGTCTCGGAGCACAGTGCAATCAAGTTGTAGCCTTCGCAGAGGACAAGGTCTAGAAATGTCTTCAAAACGCATTGTTATAGTGACCGGCGGCTCTCAAAATATAGGTTTGAGTATTGCTCGGCGTTTTCAACAAACGGAGGCAACTGTTATCTGTGCCGACCTAAATTCTCCCCAGGGTGACTCCCTTAATTTTATTGCCACTGACGTCTCAAATGAAGCCAGTGTTATGGCAATGATGGATCAGGTCGAGAAAGATTTTGGTCACCTTGATGTGTTAGTGAACAACGCTGGTATCTGCATTGAAACCCCCATTCAAGACACCACTGAGCAACAGTGGGACCGGGTGATGGGAATTAATATCAAAGGCACCTTTTTAACCACCAAACACGCCCTTAGTTTAATGAGAAAACCGGCTGCCGCAGCCCCAGTAATTGTCAACATTAGCTCCATTGAAGGTTTGGGGGCTAACCCTCTGCATGCTGTATACGCCGCCTCGAAAGCCGCTGTAGCAGGCTTTACTCACAACACAGCACTGGAATATGGTCCTTATGGCATTCGATGCAATGCCGTGGCACCAGGCTGGATCAACACACCATTTAATGAGCAATTACTGGCCCAGTATTCCGATCGAGACGCGGTTGATGCAGAAATTGAGTCTCTTCATCCCGCCGGCCGATTAGGTGCCCCAGAAGATGTTGCTAATACGGTATTTTGGCTTGCAAGCTCTGATGCTAGCTTTATTACAGGTCAAGAAATTATCTGCGATGGTGGCCGCTTAGCGAAGCTAGCACTGCCAAAACTGTGAGGTCGTATGACTAGTGATATTGACACTCCAGGATCAGCCAGAAACCTGCACAATAAATTGGTTCTCATCACCGGTGGCGCCAGCGGCGTCGGGTTAGAGTGCGCTAAACACTTTGCTCGATTAGGCGCTCAACTGCTACTCATTGGCCGCAATAGTGAGAAATTAACTAATGCCTGCGAGATGCTAACCGAGCAATTTGATGTGCGTGCCCACAGTTTTGCCGGCGATGTTCGAGATTCAGCGTTTGCCAATGCTGCGGTGGTCTACGCTAAGGATTCTTTGGGCTACACGGTTGATGTACTGATTAATATTGCGGGTACGATTTTTCGCGCAGATGGCTGTGAAACTGACGACCAACAGTGGCAAGACGTCTTCGACGTCAATGTTAATGGCGTATTTTACTTCAGTCGAGCGGTGGCCAACCAAATGACTAAGGGTGGTGCAATCGTCAACATTTCATCAACCTGTGGCACTGTTGGTTCCGCCGGACTAGCAGCCTATTGTGCCAGCAAGGGCGCGGTTAACATGCTCACCAAAACCATGGCTTTAGAGCTTGCGTCAAAACACATTAACGTCAACGCAGTTGCTCCTGGGGCGATTAATTCGCCAATGCTGTTCTCAAAACATACCGACGGAATCACCGACAACAGTGTTGTGGAGCGCAATATTGCTTCAATTCCAATGGGCGCTATTGCAGAACCTCAAGAGGTTGCGCGAGCCGTAGTATTTTTATGCCAAGAAAAACATATTACGGGATACATTATGGCGCTGGATGGCGGTTATACAGCGGCCTAAGAGGATAGGATTACTTACTACAAGAACCGAGATACTCTGATGAAAATTTCCAAAATCGTTGTTTATCAGCATGACCTGCCTGTCAAAAATGGTCCCTACAAAATGGCCAATGCAAACGTCCACTGTTTAGACACAACCCTAGTAAAACTAGTCACTGACTGTGGGTTGGTCGGTTGGGGCGAAACCTGCCCCGTTGGGCCAACCTACGCCCCTAGTCACGGTGCAGGTGCCCGAGCAGCATTAATGGAAATGGCACCGAGTCTCATCGGTCAAAACCCATCGCAACCACGGCTATTGCATAGAACAATGAATGGGCTGCTCAATGGCCATAACTATGCCAAGGCGGCCATTGATATTGCAGCCTATGATCTACTGGGCAAGAAAACGGGCCTGCCGGTGGCAGAGCTTCTTGGTGGCGCAGCAACCAACAACGTGCCCTCTTATTACGCTACTGCGGTGGGGCCAGCTGACGAAATAGCCAGATTAGCTGTTGAGAAATGTGCCGAGGGTTATCCCCGCTTTCAAATCAAGATTGGCGGTCGACCCGTTGATATTGATATCGAGGTGATTCACAAAGTCTGGGAAACCGTTGGCACTAAGATGCGGCTAGCGGTGGATGGTAATCGCGGTTTAACCACGCGTGACGCGCTACGCCTGAGTAGTGAGTGCCAACATATACCGTTTATTTTCGAACAACCCTGCGACAGTCTCGACGAGATTTCTGCTATCCGCCATCAACTCTCTCATCCGGTTTATATTGATGAAAGTGGCGTCAATATTAGTACCGTTATTAGTGCCATTGGCTCGGGCATCGCCGATGGCTTTGGTATGAAGATTACTCGCATTGGCGGCCTGCAACCCATGAGTCTATTTAGTGGAATCTGCGAGGCGCGCAATTTGCCTCACACTTGTGATGATGCCTGGGGTGGCGATATTATCGCTGCTGCCTGTGTCCACATGGGCGCCACTATTAAACCAAACCTTTTCGAAGGGACCTGGCTAGCTCAACCCTATATTGAAGGGCACTATGACTCCAACAACGGCATAAAAATTAAGGGCGGCCACATTAAACTACCTAAGGGTGCAGGCTTGGGTGTAGTGCCCGATGAAGGTATATTTAGCAATGAAGTGGCGAGTTATTAAGGCTGACTATTGGGGTGCCATCGACAAAAATGCTGCAACAACAGGATCCTCTAAATTTCTTTTAAAACAGCAAAGACCCAAATCAAAGGGTGCAATTTGCGTATCAGGTAACAGGTCCACCAGATCTTTCACTGGACTATTATCGGCCACCACAATGGGCGACAAGCCTATGCCAAAGCCCAAGGCCACCATACTCACCAGAGCCTCCTGCCCCGACACCTGAGCATACACATTCGGCCGACCCGCGTGTTTGTGCCGAAACCACTGTTCAAAGCGTTTTCTGGCAACCCCGTGTTCAGGAAGAATAATGGGCACATTTGCCCAATCTACGCTATCCGCCTGAAGCGCCTTTTTCACCGCACCGTTTATCTTTGGTATTGCAATACCTAGAGGCACAGTCGCTATGCTCTGGAAATGAATGCTGCTGGAGAGATCATCCGGTTTCGCCGCTATGGCAAGGTCAACGGCTTGATTCTTAATTTGGTCAATACCGTCCGCAGCATCTCCGGTATCAAGATAAATATCAACATTGGGGTGCGCTTGCCTGAACTTCTCTAATAGCGGCGGTAAATAGGCATAGGATGCCGTCACAGAACAATAAATATTCAGTGACCCCGACAACTTTTTCTGCGTCTGATTTAGCGATTGCTTGAGCAATTCAAGCTCATCTATTTGCTGCTCAACATAGGTCAAAAATTGCTGGCCCTCCTTGGTCAGAACAACCGATCGATTATCACGAATTAGCAACTGACTACCCAACTCCTCTTCAAGCCTTTGAATCGCTCTGCTCAAGGTGGACGGACTTACGTGATTGGCGGCCGCAGTTTTACCGAAGTGCAAACTGCCCGCAAGATGTTGAAACAGGCTCATTGATCGAATATCCATACTGAATGGTACTCAATATCTATCGTTATTGCAAAATATGAAACACTATGTTGTATACATATCGTTTTAAGCAATCATAGTTTTTAGTTACACTGCGCAGCCCAAGGCCAATGCGCTTGGCATGACCATACTTGAATAACCAACCGCACAGCGGTTACTGGAGAACACAATGGCTAACTATTTCAATACTCTCAGCCTCAGCAACAAGCTGAGCCAGCTGGGTAAATGTCGCTTTATGGACCGCAGTGAATTTACCGATGGTTGCGACCTCATTAAAGACTGGAACATCGTAATTATTGGTTGCGGAGCTCAAGGCCTCAATCAAGGCCTCAACATGCGTGACTCAGGACTCAACATTTCCTATGCACTGCGCGCCCAAGCCATTGCCGAGAAACGTCAGTCTTATCTTTGGGCCTCTGAGAATGGCTTTACCGTAGGTACCGCCGAAGAACTCGTTCCTGCCGCTGACTTGGTACTTAACTTAACCCCAGACAAGCAGCACACCGCCGCAGTTACTGCGGTAATGCCGCTAATGAAGCAAGACGCTACTCTGGCCTATTCTCACGGCTTTAATATTGTAGAAGAAGGCATGCAAATTCGCCCTGACCTCACCGTTATTATGGTTGCCCCCAAGTGTCCCGGTACTGAAGTACGCGAAGAGTACAAGCGCGGCTTTGGCGTGCCAACACTCATTGCTGTACACCCAGAAAACGACCCTAGAGGCAACGGTCACGCCATTGCTAAGGCCTATGCCTCAGCCACCGGTGGTGATCGTGCCGGCGTATTGGAATCATCCTTTATCGCCGAAGTTAAGTCCGACTTGATGGGAGAGCAAACTATTCTTTGCGGCATGTTGCAGACCGGCGCAATTTTGGGCCATCAACAGCTACTAAATCTTGGTGTTGATGCAGCCTATGGTCGCAAGTTAATTCAGTACGGCTGGGAAACAGTCACTGAAGGTCTCAAGCACGGCGGCATTACCAATATGATGGATCGCCTGAGCAACCCTGCCAAAATCAAAGCATTCGATATGGCAGAAGAACTAAAAGTCATCTTGGCGCCACTGTTCCAAAAGCACATGGACAACATTATTGAAGGTGAGTTTTCTCGCACCATGATGGTTGACTGGGGTAACGATGACGCTAACCTCTTAAAGTGGCGTGCCCAAACCGCAGACACCAGCTTTGAGCAAGCCGCCGACTGCGATACTGAGATAACCGAGCAAGAGTTTTATGACAAAGGTATTTATTTGGTTGCCATGATCAAAGCCGGCGTTGAGCTAGCCTTCGACACCATGGTTGCCTCAGGCATTATCGAAGAGTCTGCCTACTATGAGTCGCTGCACGAAACCCCGTTAATTGCCAACTGTATTGCCCGCAACAAACTCTATGAGATGAATGTGGTTATATCGGATACCGCTGAATACGGTAACTATTTGTTTACCCACGCTGCTGTTCCACTACTGCAAGCACACGCTGATGCATTGACCTTAGAAGACCTAGGCGGCGGTTTAACCGACCCTTCTAATGCCGTGGATAACATTCGCTTAATTGAAGTCAACGATGCCATTCGTGATCATGATGTAGAGATTATCGGCCATGAACTACGCGGCTACATGACTGACATGAAGCGTATTGTAGAATCAGCTAACGCGTAATAGTAAGTGATTGCTAACTAGCGGCCAATAGACACAAAAAAGCCCGGCTGCGCATTGCGTAGTCGGGCTTTTTTGTGTCACTTTGGGGTGTGCTATTTTTTGGTATCAAGCTGGCAGATTCGCCATAACGCTTCGACTATGGGGGGAGCGTTTTTTTGCACGTCTGCCATGATTTGTTTGTTATACGTAAACTGCTTAACCATCACTTTAAATCGATTTCAGGTCACGCTTTAACATAAAAATGAATAAATACACTAAGGCGAATGGTGCGAAGACCGCTGTGAAGAAGCCAATTACGGAAACTAAAACTGGTGTTTCGGTTTTACGCTTACCTAAATAGTAACAAATAGCCGCCATGAATAAGGCGAGCCCAATCACGGATTGTCTATTCGCAATAAAATAACGGAACTTGGTCTCGATTACTGCGGTCAAGAGCAACATGTACGATTAATCCTCCAGATTAAACGTCATATAGATGACTTTAGCTCACATCACCACAACCCTCTATAGCAACGAGTGCCTGATATCCATAATTAGTGGACTTGTACCTTAACAAACTTTTCCTGTTAAATAGGTAGTCAACTTCCGTTGGCGAATCAATAGGACCGAGAAAAGCAAGCAATCTCTCCCTAGAGTCAATGACCAAAGCGTTATTAATGCCAGAATTATCTGGCACTAGAGCGACGATTTAACTAAATCCCTGACAATAAAACGCGCCCCAATACGTCCAAATCCCCGTCAGTGACGATTCGGAACTTATTTTCTGTTGATCTACCGGATCTAAATTATCATAGATAACGTCATCGTATTGACGTCGCGAAGAATTCACAGAGTCGCAGCCAGAATTGTTGCGATACTCAAAGTATGTAGTCTCATTGGACAGATTAAAATGCTCTAAATTTCCACTTTCTTGCGGGTAATAGTTAGTCTGAGGGAAATCCTCATCAGAGTTATTGCCTATGCCATCATGATCAGACCACTCAGCAGCATCCAAAGGAAAAATATTGTGTGTGCCTTCATTATCAAAAATGCCATCGCCATTCCAATCTACAAAACCCCAGATACCATCATTGTCACCATCCCAATCCCCATTATCACTTACCCCATCTCTATCTGAATCCGCAGATTCTGCTGGACTATCAGGGTGGGCATCCAAAGCATTAATAACGCCGTCATTATCTCGATCATAATCAGCACCGCAGGCCGACAACATGAAGGCTAGAGATATTATTAGAATTCGCTTCATTAACACCGTCCGTGGCTTTTTCGACTTATTGCTATTTAATAGACGTCTATTTACGACAGTTTTTTTAACGATTAGAAGTAAAAAACTGACATATGATTTCATTGGCTGTCCTTACAAATAGGTCATTTTTAAGGTAAAGGAAGTTATTAATCTTTTCTGCCGATTACGTCACGAATTCGAAAGTCCTCACAGAATTGAAGCGAAAAATGTATGGACATAAGCAACGACTTTTAGGGCTTAAAACGGCTCTCTGCTATAGATGTCACAATAATAGCTAAAAACCACAAAATGTAAGTGTTGAGAGTCTGAATATAGGTGTGCCTGTCTACTGTGTGCTGCATAATGCCCCTACTCGCAGGAGAGCGACCGCGCACTGACAGCTAATAACCTGATTAGGCAATTAAGCGCCGTCTAATTAGGTTACTTTTCTTCACTCAATAACGTTTTTACTAACGAAATGGCCATCAGAGCCATCACCACTGAAAACGGCAATGCCCCAATAATCATCACTGATCTTAATGCATCCATCCCACCGGCGGACAATAGCACCCCTATCAGCAATGCAAAAATTACACCCCAGATGACTACATGCTTCGTATGTTTTTGGCCCTGGTTACCGCCAGACGCAAGCGTATTGATGATCAAAATCCCCGAATCTGCTGAGGTGACCAAAAAGGTCAATAGTAAAATTACGATGACCACTGAGAGTGCAACGGCTAGCTCAGGAGACAAGATTAAGTTAATAGTTTTAAACAACTGTGCTGAAATGTCTGCATTAACAATAGAGCCTTGCGCAACACCAGACAGCTCAAGATCTATGGCCGTGGCGCCAATAAAGGCAAACCACACCAAACAAATCAATGAGGGAATAATCATCGCCCCAATGACATATTCACGAATGGTTCGGCCGCGAGATACGCGGGCTAAAAACAGCCCTACAAAAGGCGCAAAGGCTATCCACCAAGCCCAATAGAAAATAGTCCAAGCACCCTGCCAGCCCTGCAGAGCTGCAGAAGGTGCAACGCCGTTGTCTGTCCATACCGTCGACGACATCGCAGGCAACGCAACGAGATAGTCCCAAATAGCATAGAAAAAGGTTTGTAACGCAAAGAAGGTCGCGCCAAATAGCACAAAGAAGGCAATCAAAAACACAGATAAACCCATGTTGATATTCGATAGCCACTTGATGCCTTTCTTAAGCCCGGACATTGCCGACAAGCACGAAGCACTAATAATAAGGATTAGACCAAACAATTGAGCAGCTAGAGTCGGCTTACCATTGTCACCCACCAGCCAGTCTGCGCCACTAATGTTGAATAAGCCTGAGGCAAACTGTGATACGCCATAACCAATGGTGACACTTAATCCTACGATGGTGGCTAAAATAGCTACTATATCCACGACATGTCCAGCGCTGCCTGACATGGCTCGACCAAATAGTGGTTGTAGAGCACTGCGAATCGTCAGTGGCAAGCCGCGGTTATAGGAGAGATAACCTAAAGAAATACCTACCACACCATAACAGGCCCAAGGGGTGAAGCCATAGTGTAGCATTGCCCACTTGTAAGCATTGCGCACATTATCTTCATCCAGACTACTGGTAAGCCCTTTGATAGTATCGGGGTTGTTAGCGAAGTGAAAAATAGGTTCGGCTGTAGAATAGGTCAACATACCAATACCAATGCCGGCACCAAACATCATAGATAACCAGGTGAACATCGAAAATTCCGGTTTTTCATCCAGCTTACCCAATCTTACATGAGCCGTACGAGGCCATATACCCAAGGCCAAGCAAACAACCGTATAAAAAGCGGTAACATAAACATACCAGTCACCAAAATTGGCCGTCGACCAGTTCTGTACAGACAACAGCACTTCACCCGCCACAGACGGTGACAAACCTACCCATATAACGAGTGCTCCGATAAGTAACTTGGGCACCATGGCAACGACCCGATTAAAACCCTCATAAAATCCAGATTTTTCGGTGGTAATCGCAACGGCTGGTTGATTAGTGTTCGACTCTAACTGATCCAAAATGTGCTCTCCTCTTTAATAACTTACGGTGTCTGTTGCCACCTTTATAATTTTTATGCAGTCTAACCTGACTATAAAAGATGCCCCTTTATGTCGAATATCGGGATGGCCAAGCAAAACTGAAGCAACATCCTATTGCAGTGATAAAAAGAGAGCAACGAATTATACTAAAAAAGGTGCTTTCCAGACTTGACTCAAAGCGACTGCAAGTGTAACTTCTCGCCTCCCAAAGACTAGGTCAATATGACCGGTTGAAATCGATGGCTACGTAGCTCAGCTGGTTAGAGCACAGCATTCATAATGCTGGGGTCGGTGGTTCAAGTCCACCCGTAGCTACCATCCCTCCTTTATTTTTTAATATCTTAAGACGCCCCTCGATCGCCCGAAAGGACAACATATTGCTATTATGGGGGTTTTATGTCGATTTCCGCAGTTCAAGCACCTGTCATCGGCAGCACTCAGCGCTTAGGTTCTATCATGGTAGTGAAGGCGGATTATTGGGTACACCATTCACACTGTGAACTTTGTTCGCCGCACGCTCTCCCTCATGTAAAGCTCCTACAACGGTCGCAGGGTGTGTCTCGTGTGTCGCTTCACCGGCAAACAAGATTCGATTTTCAGCGACGGGGGTCTTGAGTTCACGCCGCTTGTTGTCCTGATTTGAAACAAAAGTCTCTATCTTTGGATAGGAATATGCTCCGAGAGTGTAGGGTGCACTGCCCCAATCCTGAACTAGTCCTTCAATAAAGTTTGACGACGCCTGATTTTGCGCCTGCGGAAACGTGTTGTCGAGGTCTGCCAAGATAGCTTCAATAACGGCATCATCTCCAGCAGTGCCCCCTCCAGCTTCAGCATTAATCTGGCTTAGTTCCTCGCTGTTCTTCCCCATGGGGTAGCACATGAGTATGTACGAGAACGTATCTATTTTGTAATTGCTAGGTGTCCAACAAGCACCGGCGACTCCCTCGGTTACCAGCCAAGCCAGCCTTTCGCCTTCGGTTTCCCACCAAGCTGAACGAAAACGTATTGGCACCTTCATCCCTTTATCAATGCCGATACCGTTGTACGCGGCCACCGTAGAAGATGGTAAATCGGGTGTAAAATTAATGATTTCGGCCTTTAGCACCCCGATGGAGACGGTCACGATTACTTGCCGAGCAGCGTGCCTGTCACCTCGAGAGTCGATTACAAGGACATTATCTCCACTTGTGTCGATTGTCACCACAGGGCTATTTAACAATACGTCACTATTCGCGACCACTTTGTCCCACCACACTGTTTCAAGAGCATCCAAGTAACCAAGATCTTTATTGCCAATAACTCTGACGCTATCCGAGAGTGTCCATTCACTGCTCTGTAGAGCTAAACTCCTAGCACCCAACTTGTTAAGGTTGGTGGCAAACGAACCTCCAGCAATACCAGCGTCATATAGGTGGTAGCCGCGATGATCCAGGTCAACCCCATACGTATCCAGCACATCATCGGCAAGACTTGAATATGGATCTTGGTGCTCTTTAGGTATCCAGTACCAATCCCAGAAATCTCCCATCGCTGTTACATCAGCATCATTAGAACAAGGCTTCAAAGCAAAGTTTTTTGTCCAGCACGTGTTAGTTCCATTATCCATCGAATAAGCGCTTAGACCTTGGTATGCCTGAACGTAGACTCCGCCACCATACTCTGCCCTGATAGCTGGCCAGACTGGGTTATTACCTTCGCCCAAATAGTGCTCCTCTGCACCGAGTTCCACCCGCATATCGCCCAGAGACGCGCTTTTTATTCGACCGCCAATTCGATCGGTTGCTTCGATAATCAGTACATCGTAGCCGTAACTCTGAAGCGTTTTAGTAGCGTAGAGACCAGCACTACCTGCACCCACGACGATGACATCGTGAGCAGTGTCTGAGGAATTCGAAGAACCAATACTATCACCGGTGTCCACCACAACCGGCGCTGGAGCGCTACCTCCACTGCCACCTCCTCCACAAGCTGAGAGCAATACAAATATCACACACACACCGAAACGCACTGTACGATCTTTACTCATGGACTCATCGCTCGAAAACAAATTTTGCTCAAAGTTATTTTTGCTAAAAGAAAAGCGCTGCAATAAGACGCTTGTATCGAATCTAACATTGCATTGTCATCCACGTCAAATTGTAAATCTGCGGTTTCTGACCACTTTCAGTTAATTATCAATAGGTGGTCAGTCGTAGTATGAAAGCCTTATTTTCCGGCTTGTCTTTGTTTGACAATCACGTCAAATTTTGCAAAGTCACTGAGCGCATAGTGTGAAAAAGGAAACGATATTTTGGGCGATAATCTGCAATATATTTTATATAACTATTTAATATTTTGAGAAAGATTTAAATCGCTGTCTCAGATAAGGTAATTCATAATGCTGGGGTCGGTGGTTCAAGTCCACCCGTAGCTACCATACATATCAAAGACTTAATTCGCTTTCCCTAACCTCTCACCACAGCCTTCACCTGACCGAGATAGGTGTCATGCTAAGGAACGCGGTGTGGCCCATGGGTTCAGAGCTTCGGCTTAGGCTCACGTAATAGCAAAGTGCCGCAAAGCAACTGCACAGTGACGCCGATGGCAATCAGTGCTCCGGCGCTAAGCTGAATGAGAAGCGGCAGGTCGGCGACAGCCAAAACGACGATAAAGAAGCCGTGCCATAGATACGATATCCCTTGAATCTCACGATTTCGGGTACCTCTGAACTGCGGGTGACCAAAAGCCACAATGCCGCAACCTATGACAAGACAGAGAATCAAAATGATACCGTCACTCAGTCCCACAAAGTGAAGGGCGTGATAGGGTATGAACAGTACGAATCCTAAGAATAGGGTTTTTACTGAAATTATCACTACTTCCGCGCTAACCCGCAGTAAGGATGCTGGCTGATCACCACACTGTCGATCTCGCCGAGCGATCAACCAACATAATGCGCCGTGAAACAAAAACATCCAAAGAGTTGAACTATAGGGCACTCCAAGCCATCTAGACTCTGTCGTCAGGTGATCTTTCCAAATCCACCAGGGCATCTCAGGGCCTATAAGATCGTAAGGCGTGTACATGACCACTGCCAAGAGCCCGCATAACACTGCTTCAGGGATTGGGTCGAGGCTTAGCCGGCGCGCGAAGTGCAGACAGGTGTACACCACAGTGTGGTACACAAAGGTAATATAGAGCGGCAGTTTATGGTGATACAACATGACACTAAAGCGCTCGTGACCAAAATTGTCGACATAATTGTAGGTGATGATCTCAAGCACCACCGCATAGACTAGGATGCTGAGCCATGCGAACAAGGGTCGTTGGTCGCCTGCTTTCAGTGCCTTGAGGACATGAACCAAGGTCAGCAGCCAGCAGACGAACAAAGTGAGTTCGATCAGTCCATTACTGAGCGGATTACTCGCAGGATTAAAGAACTCCAACATTGGCAAGCTCGTATCGACAACGGGCAATTTCATGAGCTGGTTTCCAGTGAAACATCGGGCGTCGATTGGTTGTCGGGTTGGGGTCGACGTTTTCGCTTCTTTTTAAGTCGTTCCAAAGAGCGGGCCTTGATAGGTCCTGCAGCGTAGCTAAGCCGGCTGGCATGAGGGAGTTCGCTTTGATCTTCCACAAAGCTCTCCTCGCCGTAACTGAGTTCCTCGCTACGCCAAGTGCCAAAGAGGTGATCCCACCAATGAATGGTTTGGGCAAAGTTCACGTGGAAATAAGTATGGTGGTCATCATGAAATGCAGCAGGCCCCTGCCAAGGAAGCACCATACCAAAGCGAATCCCCGAATGGTCAATCAGTGATACACTGTGCTGATACAGCAACACGGCGATCACACCCCCGGGATGCAAAGGAACCAAGAAAATCGGGGCCAGGGTAATCGCTTGAAAGGTAAGGGTCTCCAAAGGGTGTGACGCGATCGCCGTGAATGCACTCGGCGTTCGGTAGCGATGATGAAATCGATGAGCCCAATACAGACTGAAATCACCAACGATGAAAAATGCCACAGTCGAGAAGATGGTGTAGGCCCAGCCATATTGAGTGACGTCAAAGTAGAGCATGCTGAAACCACCCATTTTGACATGGTAGTATAAAATACCGCTGACCATGGAAACTGTGACCATATTGAGGGTGCCAAGCCGGCGCTCTTCCTTGGCCAGGCGTTTCGTTGCCCACCGATCAGGCTGCACTTTCCACAGTTCAGGTTCGTGTTGGCGCTGTTTGTAGTAGAGCGCGTGGAGAATCAGAGACGGAATCCAATAAATAAATATCCCTCCGCTCACGGTAATCGCTATACATTTAAGCAACAAAAGCCAATCCACTACATTCTTCCTAAAGTGTACCTACCAAGGGTTATTTGCAATTCATAACTACTCACTGGCGTACTAAGGTCAATGCTTGAGTGTACCCGACTAATGATTATATGCAATTGACGACTTTTGACATTCAGGCCTATCTATAACTGTTTAACCCAATGGAATCAATTATATAAAACGACAAGCAAAGAGTGATTGTCATTTCCGTGAACTTTTTAAGCTTAATAGTGGCTTAGAAGACTGGGCTTGGATTCGAAAAATACTTGGATTCAATACCACTAATGAAGACGACGTGGGAAATTGGCTCGTTACACGCAAGCGTGGCAATATGTACATTAATTTGGGAAGCTAAACTATGAAAGCACATGGCCTCAATCCTCGTATTCGCAAATCCCCCTATTTTAAATCGACGCTAAAATATGGTGCAACCGAGTTCCACCCGTATAACGGCATGTGGATGCCGGTTGGCTACGACACGCCGATTAATGAATATTGGAACACTATCCAGCGCGCCGGCCTTTGGGATGTTGGGGTGCAGCGCTGCGTTCAAATATCCGGCCCTGAAGCCGAAAAATTTATGAGCATGCTGACTCCCCGTAACATCAGCAACATTAAGGTTGGTCAATGCCGTTACATTGTTATGACTAATCAAGAGGGCGGGGTACTTAATGATCCTGTAATGATGCGCATGGCAGAGGACAAATTTTGGCTTTCAACTGCCGACAGCGATATGTACCTTTGGACCAAGGGCGTTGCCTGCTATTCCGGTCACGATGTAGACATCGACACGCCTGCGGTTTACCCCCTGCAAATTCAGGGGCCACGATCTCATCTTATTGTCGCTAGCCTCTTTGGTGACGAGGTGCTCGACCTTAAATACTACGATTGGATGAAGGCTGAAATTAACGGTATAAACGTCATTATTTCACGTACTGGTTATAGTTCTGAAGTTGGTTTTGAGATCTACATACTGGGTTACGAACGCGGTGATGAGCTCTATGAAGCTATTATGCGAGCAGGTAAACCCTTCGAGCTCGCGCCAGGGTCGCCTAACCGTATTCGTCGCATTGAAGGTGGTGTATTGGACTACGGGTCTGATATTTTGGTCGACAACAACCCGCTTGAATTAGGTATGGACCGTCTGATCGATTTCGACAAGGCCGACTTTATTGGCAAGGCTGCCTTGGAGAAGATCCGCGATGAAGGTATTAGGCGCAAGATGGTAGGTGTCTTTATGGACGGCGAAATTTTTCAGAAAAACAATGAACATCGCTGGACCGTTTTTGATCACTCTAAGAAGGTTGGTGAAGTCACCTCCGCTGTATATTCACCGAGACTAGAGCGGAACATCGGTTTTGCGTTACTAGATATAGCCCACGACAAAATCGGCACGAAACTAGTGGTAGAAACACCAGAGGGTCGTCGCAATTTAAGCGTTACATCTCTTCCGTTTATCGATCCAGAGAAGAAAATGCCACGGCAGTCTTTGAGAAATTAACAACAAGACTACTGCTTTTTGTTAATCTCCAAGCCGCCCAAAAAATGTCATTCGGGCAGACTCAGAAAGCGCAATATTTGGCTCGGTGTTGTAAGCAAGTACCACCAGCATACGGGTGACATCACCCACCGTTGGGGTCACTCGGTGCATTGAGTCGCGCCCTCTAAACAGCACTAGTGCGCCCGGTTCTATGGATAAAGATTGGGTCTCAACCTCACCGTTTAGAACTTGCTCAGCAATTGAATAGTTCATTTCGCCAGAGTCAGCATCGCGCACATCTTTGACGTATTCAAAACCACCACCCCCATCAGGTTTCTCAATCAACAGGGTAATTGCGAAGGATGAATTATCAAAGTGCCACCCCAGTTCCTGCCCTTCACTGGCGTAATGAAGGTTAATAGATGACATTGGGTCTGCATATTCATAGAGTGCGGGCTCCTCGAGTACGGCACAAAGAAAATCTCGAAATTCGGCTGTATCATACAATCGACAGAGCGCCGACCCTAGGGGAATCTGGTCAGTAGTTATACAACCCTTAGACGAGTTCACCTCTCGATTGCGCGGGTGGTCCGCAGGATATTGTGGGTCACTGGGTTTGAGGTATATGTTGTGAGTAGTATCGGTGTAATAGGCCAAGTGCTGGTTGTTATGTCCCTCATCTTTAATCGACGCTATAGCGCTGGCGGTTAAAAAGTTATCAATAACCAAGGCGCCTGAGGCCGCCAGAGTGGCTCTGCAGCGCTCTCGAAATTTTTTACTCTCTATTGGACATTGTTTTAGATCGACAATGTCAGCGAGATGATTTGGCGCCATATGTTATGCTCGTTAAATTATTAGTTTAAGTTTTTTTACTTAGCTGCTAGATTGAGCTGGGATCAAAATACGGTATATTTAATAGCCTAACCAGTGCTGTAGCAGTCATATTAGTTGGCGAAAGCTCAAGTAATTTGAACGATTTTGTGCTGTCCTCAAAACTTAAGTATACCTAGTATACTTAAGACTTATGACCACTCATGTAAAGCTAGGATAGTTGCTTGTCTTGGGTGACGCAATTTGAATTCTTAACTGAGGTGCCACTTTGAGCAGCAATCAATCAACAAGGCTACCAACCGTCCTTGAAGCATCGGCTTCTGTACTCTCATTAATATTAGGCGTTGGTATTTCAGTAGGCGTTTTTAAGCTATACCCACAAATTCCAACTCTACTGGGCGTTTGTGTTGCTGCTCTGATTGCTTGGCGCTGCGGGTTCAACTGGGAAGCGATTGAAGACGCTATGATAAAAGGCGTTACCCGAGCCATTCCGGCGATCATCATTTTCTTGCTGATTGGTATTTTGATTGGGGTGTGGATTGTCTCAGGAGTCGTACCCACCATGCTCTACTATGGCATTCAAGTTCTGTCTGCTGATGTGTTTTTGCCCTCCGCCCTGATCATTTGCGCTGTGGCTTCTTTAGCCACGGGCACAAGCTGGGGAACGTCTGGCACCATTGGTTTGACTTTAATTGGCATTGGCAATAGCCTCGGGTTTCCGCTCCCCCTGGTAGCTGGCGCAGTTATTTCAGGTGCTTATTTTGGCGATAAAATGTCACCCCTGTCTGACACCACCAACCTTGCTTCTTCCATGGCTGGCACAGATCTTTACACTCACATTCGGCATATGAGTAAAACTACGGGTATCGCCTTTTCCATTACGCTACTCATCGAAATCATACTCGGCTTTAAATATTCTACTAGTACCGAATCAACGGCTGATGTCGGCCAAATTATGCAGCTATTGACTGATAATTTTGTCATCAATCCCATTATGCTGCTACCACCGATGGTTTTGATATTATTATCGTCTAAAAAGGTGCCTCCTATCCCCGCAATAGCCGCGGGTATTTTGTTGGCGGCTCTGATTGGTCTGATTGTTCAAGACGCATCGGTTAAACAGCTTATGAAAGTCAGCTACTCAGGATTTGAATCGGCTACCGGCGTAGCCACTATTGATGCCTTACTTACGCGAGGCGGCATTGCCTCAATGTCATATACGATTACCATTGTTCTGGTGGCCATGATGTTTGGCGGCATTATGGAAAAGACTCAGCAGTTAAAAGTGTTGATCGCCCAATTATTAGAGCGGTCGGTATCAACCGCATCCCTAGTGTGCTCAGCGGTCTTAACCACCTTTGCTGCCAATCTGGTTTTATGTGAACAGTATATGTCGGTGATTGTCGGGGCTAGAACCTACGCCAAGGAATTTGAAGCCCGTGGCTTGCACGCAAAAAACTTGTCACGCATTGTCGAAGACTCGGGCACTGTGACCGCATGTCTTGTCCCTTGGACGTCTGGTGCTGCATACCAAGCTAGCGTATTGGGTGTAGCAACTCTGGCCTATGCACCCTTTGCCTTTTTCTGCTGGATCTCACCTTTAGTGACCCTAGTCTTTGGGATTTTTAATATCGATATAGCGAAAATCGAGGACGATCCCGAGACTCACTTCTCAATTGAAGACTAGCCTATCTCTGCTATTTTGTTATCAAAACCTGCTCAGATCTATTTCTTGGCCTTAGCCCCAGTCAACTGGGCAACCGCAGATAGAGTGGTTTGAGCGGCATTTAGACCCAATCTAAAGTCTTTGTCGCTAAAGGTTGTCCAAACATCTAGAGGCGTGTGCCAGGTTGGATTCCACCCCGCACCTGTATGCGCTCCACGCTCATTTTCTCGCAGGCTAATAGACGGAACAATATTCATAAAGGCCGTGGAATCAGTATTGGTCATGTGCGGTCCCACTGTGGCTGGGTAATCTGTGTTGTAGACATCAGCCGCTGCTTTGAATACAAAGGCTAACCCCATTGACTGCTCTTTTAGGTCTGAATTAGATTGAAACTCAATGTTTACGTCAGCCTCTGCCCGCTGTTCTGCGCTCACCGACCCATCTGCCCGGGGAGCACCATGATCCCACAACATCATGTCGTGTTGAATCATCCCCAACCATCGAGGTTCGGGATAAATGCCTGAACCAAGGGGACTTTCAATACCCTGCAAATGTTGACGTTGCTCAACGTATGCCTTAGACCCATTCAGTCCTGTCTCTTCATTATTCCAAAGCGCAAAGCGAATAGAGCGCTCAGTAGTGACATCAGGCGCATTGAATATACGTGCTAGCTCCATCACTAAGGCGGTACCGGAACCGTCATCATTGACGGCCTCATTAACACCATGTCCGTCCATGTGTGCTCCGATGATGTACATTTCTTCTGGGTGGGTAGTGCCAACCTTGGTGCAATACACTTGCTGTCGCTCACCATTAATCGGTTCTTCCGCATTAAGCGCCTGAATTCGCTGATAGGGTTGAGCGGTCAAATCTCGGTTCACAAAGGTTTCAGATCGATAACCATAAATCGATGCGCCGCCAGGACCACTGCCATTGCGACCCACAGCACCACCGGTTGATGTCTGGAGTTGTGCCGGGTCATTAATGACGGGTTTGCGGGTCCTAGATGCTCGAGGCTCAGGGTTAAAGGTATAGGTTATGCGTTCAATATTGTCACAACCAACCGCGCGCAACTGCTGCTCTATCCAATTGATCGCACTGCGATTGCGAGCGGTACCTTGTCGACGATCGCCAAATTGAGTCAGACCTTTAAGCGTAGTTTTATAACTATCCAGCGTTAATCGATCAACCAAGGTCCTGGTCGAATCATCACCTTGGTGGATCTCTGAACCTGCCCCACTAGAGAGCAAGCCAAGCAATACGCATCCGGAAAAAGGCCATGTGAAAATGTGCTTAGCATTACCCAAAGAATGAACAGCCTTAACATTTACATCAGACATAACGATGATTCCTTTTAAAAAAACCTAAGTCTTACCTAGAGATTCAGTGTAAGCCCTTAGCGTGGCAATGCATAATCGTGAACCCTCTATCAACCTAATGCAATGGTGCTTCCCACTGCACTTAGTTTTGTTTATTCTTGCGTGAGCCGGTGAAAGAATCTTATCTTGCTGTAGCAATAATAAAAATTTAATGGGCATTAAACAAAAATGTCGCGACACTTAGGCTCTGGCCCAACCAAACCATGGATAGTTACTGTATGAATCATCTCTTTTTTGCTCTCATTGTTTGTCTAAGTTTTTCCAATATTGCCCATGGCGATGAAATAGATCTCGATGAGCTAATTAAAAAAGAAGGTTTCATTGATTTTTATTTGGACCGAGATCAAGGCAAAATCTTTTTATCCATTAACAAACTTGACGAAGACTTTTTGTATTTAAGCGCACTTACATCAGGTGTTGGGTCTAATGATCTCGGGTTAGACCGCGGCCAGTTGGGCGGCACTCGAGTAGTGGCATTCAAGAAAAGTGGTAACAAAGTGTTTTTGGTTCACAAAAATATGGCTTTTCGCGCTTCCTCTAACAATCCTGATGAGGTGCAATCAATACAAGATGCTTTTGCAGAGTCTATTCTATGGGGCTTTGATATCTTGCAAAAAGATGGCGAGAGTCTAATTATTGAGGCAACGAAATTTTACTTACAGGACACTCATGGAGTAACACAACGATTAAGTCGCAGCGATCAAGGCACCTATAAACCCGACTCGAGCCGGTCCGGGCTGTACTTTCCAATGGTCAAAAACTTTCCCCAAAATACAGAGGTTGAAGCCACTATTACCCTAACCGGAAAGGCCTCAGGGACCTTGATCAAATCGGTAGTGCCAAGCCCGAATTCAGTCACAGTGCGCCAACGTCATTCTTTTGTGCAACTACCTGATAACCAGTACACACCTAGAGCGTTTGATCCTCGAGCGGGGTTTAATCGAGTGGCGTTTATGGATTTTGCCACCCCCATCGCCGAGCCTATTAACAAACGTTATATCACTCGTCACAGGTTAATAAAAAAAACCCCCAACTCAGCTATCTCTGAGGCAGTAGAGCCAATTGTTTATTATCTTGACCGCGGCACACCCGAACCGGTTAAGTCCGCCTTATTGAAAGGGGGAAACTGGTGGAATCAAGCATTTGAGGCCGCAGGATTTAAAAATGCATTCCGAGTAGAGATCGCTCCACCGGGCATGGATTTTCTCGACGTTCGCTACCGGCTGGTCTTATGGCGCTAGTGTTAGAGATCCTAGGACTGGCGAAATCCTAAAGGGTCATGTATCACTAGGGTCATTGCGTGTTAGACAAGATTATCTAATTGCCCAAGGTCTTATACAGCCTTTCGAAGAGGGTCAACCTGCTGATAAACGAATGCTCGAACTAGCTGTAGCACGACTAAAACAATTGTCTGCGCATGAAATCGGACACACCATAGGACTAGCGCATAATTTTGCATCCTCATCGGTTAGTAGGGCCTCAGTTATGGATTACCCCTACCCTCTTGTTAATCAGGATGCTGAAGGTAATCTTGATTTAAGTAACGCATACGACAGCAAGATCGGTGCCTGGGATAAGTGGGCCATTACCTATGGCTATGGCTACCCGCCTAAGGGTGCAGACGAAGCCTCATATTTAACCAAAACATTGGAAGACACCTATACCGCGGGCTATGAATTTATTACAGATGCAGATGCTCGAGACTCCAGTGGGGTGCACCCCAGGTCACACCTCTGGGACAATGGCGGCTCAGCGGCCGGCGAGTTAAAACGAATGCTAGCGCTGCGTGAAACCAAAATGGCTAGCTTTAGTCTAAATGCAATCCCTTTTGGCCAGCCTGAAGCCACTCTGGAAGAAGTCTTTGTGCCGCTCTACCTGATGCATCGCTATCAACTAGAAGCCACCACTAAACTCATTGGTGGAATGGACTATAGCTACAAAATTAAAGGGGACAACCAACCAAACCAAGACTGGGTTGCCTCAGCTGTTCAACGAGAATCTTTGGACGCAGTACTATTCGCCTTAGAGCCTAGCCAGCTAGAAGTGCCGGCCCATATTTTGGCATTAATTCCTCCACGGCCATTTGGTTATTCACGTAACAGGGAGACTTTCGCATCGCGAATGGGCCCTGTTTTTGACCCTATAGCACCCGCTGAAAATGTTGTAGATGTCACTTTTAAGTTCTTACTTGAAGGTGGCCGAGCTAACCGTGTTTACATACAGCAACTTCAAGACAATAGCCTGCTTGGATTGAATGAACTGCTACAGCAACTGAGTAGTGCCGTTTTTTCAGGCAAATCTCATAAAGGCATATCCGGCGAAATAAAGATGATGACCCAGGCCAAACTGGTGGATCATTTAATTGTGCTGGCCAATAACCAACAGATTTCAAATTCAGTGCGCGCAATTGTAAGAGCCCATTTAAAAGCACTTAAGGAGGGTGGTAAAAGCACCGGTTCTAGGGGACTCATAGGTCTCGGAAGAATAAACTCTGTATCTGGCATGCACGCGCAATATTTAGCCGATAAAATCCAGGCTTTCATTAATTTACCGCTGGAGATTCATCCTCAAAAAACCGTAAAAGTACCTGATGGATCGCCGATTGGCATGGATAATATGACCTGTGACTTTGAATATTAACGCCAAAGTAACCACGCTTAACCGACTCATAATAGACATTACACCCAAACAGTTGCCCTATGATAATAGGCAATGCACACATTTCTAAGTTTTTATGCTTATACTAATAGGCCTACAATGTTTGTTTTCCCACCTCTCTAACAATAGGATGGTTTTATCATGCGACTCTTTAAAAAAATATCTATAGTTTTCATCAGTGTATTTTCTTCATTTGTTTTTGCTGGCGATAGCGCTGAATTAATCGAATTGGATAAACAATGGGGTAATGCGGGTGGACCCACTGGCTTTGTTTCAGAAGATGTTATCGCAATAGGTCCAAACGGCATAGTCGGTATTAACGAAATGCTCGCTCAGGCAACCGCAAATCCTACGGAGGAAGCCTATGTGGTCAGTGGCTACCAAGTTAAATTTCTGAGTGAAGATATTGCTGTTATGGTGCACTCTGCTGCAGGCTCAGATCCCCACTCAAGCATGCACGTTTTTCAGAAACAGGATGATAAGTGGCTTGTGGTTGCGAATGCCTCTGCGCCCACAGCCGATTAACAAATAGGGCCTGAGTAGGCTTTTTAAAGCCCTATTTAGGTCCAAAATTTTGCTGCTTTATGATCAATTCAATCTATCTCTCACGGTCCTCTGCGCCCTCAACTACAGTATTGCACGAAGACTAATAGTGACGCCTATGGCCAATAGGGCCGAGATAGCTATCCGTCGGTACAGCCGGCCACCGAAGCGCTGAAACAGATAGAACCCTAGTTTATCACCCAACACCATAGCGGGAAACGCCAATAGCAGGTACCACAACGATTGCTTTGAGATAAACCCTGCCACGCCGAATGACACCAAGGCAACTGCCGCCGAGGCTAAAAAGAAAGTGATTAACAGTGCGCGACTGCGCTCTGGTTTGGGCTCGGTAAGCATCACATAGATAATCATTGGTGGCCCTGGGATTGCTAGCGCTCCATTCATTAGCCCAGACACCAAGCCAGTGGCCTTAGTTAACAGTGGGCTAATCCTATGCGTGGTGGGTTTGTATAACATTAGTACCGCGCAGGCAACGATGACTGCAATCCCAGCCCAAGCCTGGAACTGCTGGGGCGATATAATACTTAACAACAGTGTGCCCAGTATCGTCCCAATAATAGCCATAAAAACTAAGGGTAACATTGGTCTTAGAGGCACTACCCCCCAGTAAGAGCGGACACCTAGCAAATTACTGCACAAGGTCAACGCAGCACTAAGAACAACTGCGTCAGTAGGCGATAACAATAAAGAAAATACAGGCACTGCTGTCAGCGCAAAGCCAAAGCCTGTGAATGCCCGCAATAGAGAAGCGAAGATCACTACAGCCCATATAAGCGTAAGCTGCAACAAGCCAATATTAGCGACGATATCCATCATCAAAGTAATTCCAAACATAATGAGAGAAGTCACGTTTACGTGACTTACTTTAAGACTCGAGGCTCACACCTAGATTGAGGGGGGTATTAAAACAGAAAAAAGCAACTCTCGGTATCCGAAAGTTGCCTTTTGTAAACTCAAGCGGTGCCGATAGAAATCAGGACTGATCAGCGCCTTTTAGGGCATACCACCCAATATAGATGTAGCAAAGCATTGGCACAATAAAGCTCATTTGAATACCAATACTGTCTGCAGCTACGCCTTGAATTAGCGGCACCAAAGCGCCACCGACAATGCCCTGACATACTAGGCCTGAGCCCTTACTCGTCATAGAGCCCAAGCCCTTTACTGCTAGGGTAAAGATGGTGGGGAACATAATCGAATTGAAGAAGCCCACAGCTAAAATAGACCACATCGCCACATCGCCACTACTATTCATACTGACTGCAATCATCACAATTGCGATCACGGCATTCGCCGCAAGATACTTAGTGGACGCTATATAATTCATGAGGGCAGCACCAACTAGCCGACCGACCATCGCTGCACCCCAATAGTAACCAACCATTTCTCCCGCCTCTGCAATCTCCATTCCTGCTATGGAACTCTCAGCGAAGTAGTTCACCAAGAAACTACCAATGGATACTTCCCCACCGACATACACAAATATTGCAAGTGCACCAAGCACTAAAGAACGATGGTTCCAAACACTGTCGCCAGTCACATCGTCATTTGTTTCTACATGGGCTAGTGTTGGTAGATTGATATTTCTAAAAATAAGCGCGGCAGTCACCAGAATAGCGGCGATCATCAAATAGGGCATTTGCACCGCAGAGGCATCCGCAGCCACTGCGCCCAAAATAAGCATAGCCCCTATTACTGGCCCTACCGTGGTTCCTAAAGAGTTTGCTGCCTGTGCTAAGTTGAGACGGCTAGCGGCGGTTTTCTCAGGTCCCAACGCTGCTACGTAAGGATTAGCCGCTACCTGCAGTATCGTAATACCACTGGCCAAAACAAAGAACGCAAACAGAAACAGCCCATAGATATGAAGACCTGCAGAGGGATAGAAAAGTATGCAACCAAATGCAGTGGTTAGCAGTCCGATCACGATACCCACCTGAAAGCCGACTTTATCAATCAGTCTTCCAGCGAAAGGCGATACGATGAAGTAAGCACCAAAGAAGCAAAACTGCACTAACATGGCTTGGGTGTAATTCAGATCAAATGATTCTTTTAAAAACGGAATTAAAATATCATTGAGAACCGTTATAAAACCCCAGAAAAAGAACAGGCATGTCATTGCAAGAAACGCGAACGTTTGCGTTTCTTGTTGCTGGCCGCCTGCCACTGCTGCTGTAGAACTATCGTTGTTTGAGCCCGCCATCTGTATCCCCAAAAAATGTATTATTGTTTATTGAAATTTTTCACCTCTGGAGCATAAGTGGGCATTGAAATTCATGCAACAGATTTACTCTAGAGAAAGCCTATTTAGTCGCAACAATGAGTTACTTGGTCGACTTTAGGGGCAAAGACTGACGCATGCTTCCGAGTACATTACTAAGACCCTAAAGGACAAAGCGAGAAAGCAGCTGTAACGCATGAGTGTCAACAGGCTTTAAAGTAAACTACTCTGAATGATAAATTTCGAGCGATGATGCAAACCTTATTGCGCTTATCAGCGCGCTCCAAATAGAATGTCATAAAAAAGTCGTGGAAGTGCCGTTACTAAAAAGGGGATAGCTGTTTAATAATCGCTCCACCAGCAAAGGAATGAAGTATGATTGTTCGCAAATTAAGGATTCAACGTGGTTGGTCGCAAGATCAACTGGCTCAAATGAGCGGCCTCAATATTCGCACTATTCAGCGTATTGAACGAGGTCAAACACCCAGTTTTGAATCATTAAAATCCCTTGCTGCGGTTTTTGAAACTGAAATTCACAACTTGCAGCAGGAGACTGTTATGCCAACTGAACAAAATATATCTTTGGAAGAAGCCCGTATTATTGAATATATCCGTGATTTAAAAGGCTTTTATGGTCATCTTTTTACCTATGCCATTGTTATGTCTGGGTTATTTATTTTCAACTTTTTGACAACGCCAGAGCATTTCTGGACAATCTGGCCCGCCTTTGGATGGGGTATCGGTCTTATCTCCCATGCCCTGTCTGTATTTGAAATATTTAATTTTTTTGGCCCTGATTGGGAGAAGAAGCAAATCGAAAAAAGGTTAGGTAAAAAGCTTTGATCTAATGCTTGGTGTGATTAAGATACTGACCATTAAATATCTTTTTATATCCCTCTTAGGAACAACAGAATAATGGAATTATATCTAGCAATACTGTTGTTCACAGCGACTGCCAGCATTACCCCCGGACCCAACAACATAATGATTTTGGCGTCGGGGGTTAATTTTGGCATTCAAAAAAGTCTTCCGCACCTGTTCGGTATCTGTTTAGGCTTCCCAATTATGGTCATCGCTATAGGGCTTGGGTTTAGTGCCGTCTTTCAAACATATCCGCTACTGCACGAGGCTATTAAGGTAATCGGAATTATTTATTTACTGTACCTTGCTTGGCAGATTGCAACGGCAAAAAGCGCGAAAATTAACGCCAATTTTGCGAAACCACTTAGCTTTAAACAGGCTGTATTATTCCAGTGGGTGAATCCTAAGGCATGGGTGATGGCCACTGGCGCAATTTCGGCGTACACCTCGACTGATGCAGCTATGCTAGGACAAATATTGTTTATTGCCTTTGCTTTTTCCATCACCGCAGGAATATCAGTAGGTATATGGTTGGTGTTTGGCGCTGGTCTAAAACGTTATTTAGATGACCCTCTACACTACCGTGTTTTCAATATTGTGATGGCAATACTGCTGGTCGGGTCTATGTCGCCAGTCATTAGTAATCTTATCGAACAATATCTAAGCTAAGTTTTGGCGACCGAGTCACAAGATCGATCTTTAGCAACCATCTTCAGTTGACTTCAGTCACTTGAACACTTAGCTTAGTGATCACGTTACGTATTTTGTTGCATCCAAAAGGCAGCGCAAATAGGCAAGCGGATATTAATCACTTAAAAAGGACCTATACACATGTCATCTAATCCCCTTCAAGCCTGCGTGGACATTTTAACGTCACCTGGACAAACTTTTGAGATTCTGAAAGATAAGAAGAGCTGGTCATGGACCCCTTTTGGGCTCGTAATAGTCTCTACCATCGCTTTATTTCTTTACTATTTCTCGGCTGTTGATTTTGAATGGATGCTTGATCAGATGCTTGAGCAAATGGCCGCACAAAATGAGATGTCGAGTGAAGAACTCCAGGCAACACAAGAATTCATGACCAAGTCTTCTATGACATGGAGCATCACACTGGGTGGTGCAATTGGCATTATTGTTATCAATGCCATCATGGCCCTCTACTTTAATTTAGTCACCAAAGTCTCTAGCCTCAATGAACTTAACTTTACTGCCTGGTATGGCTTTAGCTGGTGGATCAGTATGCCATTGGTTGTTTCCTCGTTGCTTGCGGGTCTAGTTATTGTTTTTTCCAGTACAGGCATGGTCTCACTGGAAGACTTGTCACCAACCAGTCTCGGCTTTTTGGTTGATCAATCCAGTCCTTGGTATGGCTTTTTCGGTCGTATTAATTTGTTCAGTCTTTGGAGTATCGCCTTAGGCGCTATTGGTCTTTCCTCTTGGTTAGGACTCGCCTCCAAAAAAGCATTTATTATCGCCGCAGCACCATCATTGGTAATCTATAGTGGTTGGGCTCTGTATATCGGTTTTTCAGGATAAATTAAATCTTCTATTTTGATACGAGCTGAATCTCAATCCCGATTCATAACGTCTTAACAGCACAAAATGTGGTAATAACGCTAGCTAGGGGAAGTAACCGTTCTATGAAAAAGAATCTAATTATTGTTGGAGTGGTTATCGCTCTGGTGGCTATCGCTTATTTCAAGCAAACCGGCAGTTCACCTGTAGTCTCGGTCAATGTAGAGCTTGCCAAAATTGAGGAAATTAAAAGTTCAATTTTGGCCTCTGGCACGCTCATCTACAAAGAACAGATAGAGCTGCGGTCAGAGGTGATCGGACAGGTCAGCGAGATGCTCGTAGAAGAAGGCGACAAAGTCAGCAAAGATCAGGTTTTAATGCGGCTAGACCCCCGTACTTTTAATGCCGATGTCGAACAACAGCAGGCCTATGTACGCATTCAAACCATCGCCATCGAGCGCCAAAAGCAAGAGTTGAAAAATATAACCTCGAAATGGCAACGCAATAAAAATCTATTCGAGCGCAAGATGATTGGGCAAGATGCTTTCGAATTGGTCGACAACCAATATGCCTTGGCCAAGATTGACTTACGCTCTCGCGAAGAAGCCTTAACGCAAGCGCAGGCGACCTTAGACAAAGCATTGGAGCGCCTTGAGAAAACAGTCTTTCGATCTCCTATTGAGGGCATTGCTACCTCGGTGGATATAAAACTTGGAGAAACGGCTATTAGTGGTACTACAAACATCGCGGGATCTAACCTTATCACCGTTGCTGACCCTTCCTCTATCCTGGTTGAAGTGTTAGTCGATGAGGCTGATATAGCCAATATCGAGATTGATCAAAGCGCTGATGTTTTTGCTGTGGCCTATCCGGACCAAGCGCTGAAAGGCACTGTGCAAAATATAGCCACCTCTGCGAAGCGCTCTAACTATCGTCAGGGGCTGAGTTTTACGGTAAAAATTCTCCTCGACACAACGGCCGATATTGATGTTCGTCCCGGTATGAGTTGCAGAGCTGAGATTTTCACTAAGATTAAAGGTGACACAATTGCTGTGCCTATTGAAGCTATTGTATTCGAGGACGTCGATGACGACTCCTCAGACGTCGATACCAAGCAAGACCCCGGATCTATAACTATTAGCGCATCAAGTAATTTAAGCTCAGCTAGCCATGTTTTCTTGCTTGTTGATGGTAAAGCCGTCAAACGAGATGTTGAGTTAGGTATATCCAATGACCGTTTACAAGAAATCACCGCAGGATTAGCGGTGGATGATAGGGTGATTATCGGGCCGGCCAGAGCGCTAAGTAAACTCAAAGAAGGTAAGTCGGTCAAAGAGATTGAGAAAAAGGCCGCCTAATGTCTAAGCAAACTATTATTGAGCTAAGAGGCATTGCTAAACACTACATGATGGGTAGTGAGGGTTTTTATGCCCTAGACGGCATTGATCTGGATATTTATCTAAATGACTATATGGCCGTTGTTGGTTCATCGGGATCAGGGAAATCAACGTTAATGAATCTGCTTGGTTGCCTTGACCTCCCGACCGCCGGCGAATACAAGCTCAAGGGTACTGACGTAGCAACTCTTGATGAAACCAGTCTGGCGGGTATTCGTAATCGAGAGATTGGCTTTATTTTTCAAAATTTTAATTTACTGCCCAGAGCCACTGCTTTGCAAAACGTAATGCAGCCGCTGATTTACCGCGGTATAGCGCTGGTCGAGCGCAAACAACGTGCTCAAGATGCCTTGGCCATGGTCGGCCTGCAAGATCGTATGACCCATGTTCCTAACCAGTTATCTGGTGGTCAACGGCAGCGTGTTGCTATCGCTAGAGCGCTGGTCACTGAGCCGGCAATTTTGTTAGCGGATGAACCTACTGGCAACCTAGACTCATCGACTACTATTGAAATTATGGCGCTATTTGACCAATTACATCGAGATGGACAAACGTTGATTGTCGTAACACACGAACAAGAAATTGCCGAGCGTTGCCATAGAGTAATCACCCTGAAAGATGGACATCTAATGTCTGACCAGGTCAATAATGTGTCGGTTAAACAATCTTCATCGGAAGTTTCTGCCCATGTCTAATCTAAAGTTTAAGGTGATGGAAGGAACACGTTCAGCCGCACATTCTATTTTCGCCCATGGTTTCCGAAGCTTTTTAACGACCTTAGGTATTATCATCGGTGTCGCTTCAGTCATTGCGGTGGTCTCTGTCGTACAAGGTTTTAGCGCCAACATAACCCAGCAGTTTGACGGCATGGGCACCAATGTAATCAACGTTGAATCTTATACGCCAAGGAAAGAGCGGCTTCAGGGTGTGCGGGCAAAATTAACTTATGATGATTATCTTGAAATAAAATATAGAGTTCCCGGCGTTAGTAATGTTACCCCCACGGTTCGAATGTGGGGCTCTAATGCGGTTATTACTTACCGCGGGCAATCGTCTAGCTCGATGATAGTAGGAACAGCATCGACCTATCAAAAATTAAATACTGTTTATCCTGAACGTGGTCGATTCTTTAATCTTAGTGACGACAAAAGTCGAAGACGTGTCGCCGTGCTTGGCCCCTCCATAATGTCCAAACTAGACATTAAAGGTGATCCCATAGGGCAGCACGTTGCCGTTTCTGGTGAGTGGTTTAAAGTCATCGGTATTGCTGAAAAGCGTGGCAAATTGTTTGGTTTTGATCAAGACGATTTTATTTTACTGCCCTTTAGCACGACACGTGCACTCTTAGGCGGTGCAGAAGAACCGGATATCACGATTAGTCTTCAAATTGACGAGCCGTCACAGTTAGAGCAAGTGAAGCAACACATTAAAAATTTATTACGCCGCAATCATAAACTTAGTAAAGGTGCTGACGATGATTTTGAGATCGCGACAGCTGATCAAATGCTTGATACCTTTGATGCCATTATCGGCAGTACCACTCTAGTCTTGGGCGGCATTGTTGGGATCTCATTATTAGTTGGTGGCATTGGTATTATGAATATCATGCTGGTATCGGTGACCGAACGCACTCGAGAGATCGGCATTCAAAAAGCCTTAGGCGCGACTCGGTTCGATATTTTACTCCAGTTTTTAATCGAAGCTGTTTTCCTATGCTTACTCGGCGGTCTAATAGGCCTGATATTAGGTTTCGGTGCGGGATCTTTAATCAGTAATTTAACCGGCCTACCATCGGCAACAGTTCCCGTGTGGGCTATCGTTTTATCCTTCGGCTTTAGTGCTGGCATTGGTCTGATTTTCGGCATTATTCCTGCAGCTAAGGCAGCTAACCTTGACCCCATCGATGCTCTTCGCTATGAATAATACTGCGCTAGTCGCTGTAGCATAGTCCTTAACTACGGTTTACTATGGTGCCGCTGAGAACTAAAGGCCCAAATCACCAAATATTACTGGAGTAAGTAATTGTCCCTTTTAGAAGCGATTATCCTTGGTATTGTTCAAGGACTTACTGAGTTTTTGCCGGTCAGTAGTACCGGTCACTTAGAGTTAGGAAAAGCGATCCTTGGCGATACTAGCGTTCCTCAAGAGAGTATGATGTTTACGGTGGTAGTGCACTTCGCTACAGCGCTAGCTACACTAGTTGTTTACCGAAGCGAAGTCGGTCGTATCGCTTCAGGCCTTTGGCGGCGAGAAAATAATGATGAGTTTAAGTTTTCACTCAAAATATTACTAAGCATGATTCCAGCCGCCGCCGTTGGCGTATTGTTTGCCGATGAAATAGAAAGTCTTTTTAACCGGCAGATTTTGCTCGTTGGCCTAATGCTTTGGGTTACTGGATTGCTGCTTATGGTTGCTGACCGATCTAAAAACACCAGCAAAGATGTTAGCTTTTTTCATGCGGCCATCATCGGAGTCTCCCAAGCTATTGCTATCCTTCCCGGCATCTCTCGTTCTGGCGCTACCATTTCAACCTCTGTATTATTAGGTGTTGATCGCAGTAAAGCGGCGAGTTTTTCCTTTTTGATGGTAGTGCCTTTGATAATAGGGAAAATAGCCAGAGATCTAATGGATGGAGGCATCCATGTAACTGAGAGTCAAATAGGTGTTCTCATCGCTGGCTTTCTAGCTGCCTTTCTCACCGGAATACTCGCCTGCCAATGGATGATTAAGCTAGTTCGTAATGCCCAGTTAGTTTACTTTTCTTACTATTGTTTTATCGTAGGTACTTTGGCAATTAGCTACCAAGTCTTCCAATAAATTTAAACTATTGTTCTTTGATGGGTCAGCGCTAGGAATAGTGATCTGTGGTTACGGCAAGCCTAACAATTTGTGAGTCTGCAAGCTCAAATTCCAACGGGGATGGGATAGGCAGTATTCAACCGTCGTTTGGATATTAGTGTTTTCTTGATCATCAAACATGGGCTGTAAGAAGAAGTGGTTGAATTTTAAGTGCGTAAAGTCAGATGGATGATGTCCGTATTGGGGGTAAACCAATTTAATCTCGTCACCTTCCTCTACAACCAAGGTCGAGCCCGACTTAGGGCTTACACAAACCCAATCGACACCCTTGGGCACAGGCAAGGTGCCATTAGTTTCAATCGCTACCTCCATGCCCTCAGCATGAAAAGCGTCAATTAGATCTTCATCTAACTGCAACAATGGTTCTCCGCCAGTACACACTACATAAGGGTGAGTCTGATCTGAGATACTCTGGGGCCAATACGATTTCACTTGTGATGCCAATGCCTCAGCCAGCGCAAAACTACCGCCTCCCTCACCATCGGTCCCAACAAAGTCTGTATCACAAAATTGGCATACGGCTTCGGCTCGATGTTTCTCCTGCCCACTCCAAAGATTGCACCCTGAGAAACGGCAAAATATCGCTGGGCGGCCGGCGTGGACGCCCTCACCTTGCAACGAGTAAAAAATTTCCTTTACCGCATAAGTCATTATATTAATCCGAGGCTAGTTACTCTTACTGGTGATCCACTAAATCATTCGAGAATACAAAATACCCGAGTACTGGAGGTCACCTTATATAAGGCACTAATTATAACCGCGAAAACGATAGATAGATAAAAGAATGGCTATTATAGAGCGCGCATGTAGTAACGCAGCCAAAGCTAAAAGGGGGGGTTTGACGTACTATGTAATAGGGTTCGTTACGGCCACTGGTGAACCACTCCAGAACATCCTTGTTCCATGGCATGCTCCATCCTGATGCTAATACTAATGTATTAAAATGCAGAATTTGTATAACTGCGTCACATATCGAAACAATATCTTCAATAAGAAGCGTCTCCTAAGGTTACTCAGATAAACTCGATCGAACCACAGACCTAAATCGCAAAAAAAATACGAGGCGACAAGTGAAATAGCCATGCTACTATCGGTTAAAATTTTTAAAAAGACGTCTTTACTACCGTGATAAGATTGCCGACAGGACATACACAGGGGATATAAATGCTCGATAACAGCGGCGCAGTTTTATACAACGACCATTACGAAGAGGCCTATCTAAAACAGATACTCACCGATGTCAAAAATATCGCCTTGATCGGTGCCAGCCCAAAACCTGAACGCGACAGTTATTTAACGATGGAAGCTCTGTTGAAAGCCGGTTACACGGTATTCCCGGTCAACCCTTTCGAAGTGGGTAATAGTATTTTAGGGCAACTCTGTTACGCGGCGGTGACAGACATTCCCCATAAAATTGACATGGTAGATATCTTCCGTTCATCAGAATTTGTGCTATCCATTACCGACGACGCAATCGCCAGTGGCGCTCAAGTGGTGTGGATGCAACTTGGTGTGATTAATCTAGAGGCTAGGGATAACGCAATTAAAGCTAGTCTGAAGGTTGTCATGAACCGCTGTCCAAAGCAAGAATTAGCTAAGCCCTACTGGACAGACACTCTGTCCTAAACCTATTAAAACGGAAAATCGATGACCACGACACATAATATTTTACTTAGAGAACTCAACAATAAGGGTATTTTGCGCTTAACGTTGAGTGATGAAAAGCGTCGCAACGCACTGTCTGAAGCAATGCTTAACGCTATAGGGAACGCATTAGACGAGGCCGCTAGCAACCCGGAGGTAAGAGTTATCGTATTGGCGGCACAAGGGCCAGCTTTTTGTGCCGGCCATGATCTAAAAGAGATTAGTGCCCAGCGGAACGCTACAGACGGCGGCCAAACTTATTTTACTACCCTGTTTTTTAGTTGCGCTCATGTAATGCAGGCCATCGTAAACCACCCTAAACCAGTCATTGCCGAAATAGCTGGGGTTGCCACCGCGGCAGGTTGCCAGCTGGTTGCGAGCTGCGATTTAGCTGTAGCAGCCGACACTGCAAAATTTGCCACACCGGGGGTTAATATCGGTCTTTTTTGTTCTACTCCAATGGTCGCACTATCACGCAATGTGTCAAACAAGCATGCAATGGAGATGTTACTCACAGGCGATATGGTCAGCGCCACTAGAGCCGAGCAAATTGGTTTAATCAATCGTGTTGTTGAGGCGCCTCAATTGACCGAAGTGACGATGGGGATTGCTGCAACAATTGCTAGCAAGTCAACCATGACTGTAGCAACGGGTAAAACTGCATTTTATAAGCAAAAAAATATGGATCTAAATAGCGCCTACTCCTATACCTCTCAAATTATGGTGGACAATATGCTCAAGCTTGATGCGAAAGAAGGTATTTCTGCTTTTATCGAAAAACGCCCGCCAGAATGGCAAGACAGGTAGCCCAAAAATGTCCAACATTTACGATCAGAATTTAGACCGCAATCAGGCCAATTTTCAGCCCTTAACCCCATTAACTTTCTTAGAGCGGGCTGCTTCGGTCTTTCCTGAGTATATCGCCGTAGTTCATGGTAATGCTCATCGACAGCTTGCCTCGGCTCTTGCGGATCAAGGTATTGGACGCGGTGATACTGTGTCAGTAATGCTGGCCAATACACCAGCCATGCTTGAAGCTCACTATGCAGTACCTATGTGCGGCGCAGTATTGCACTCGATGAACACTCGGCTAGATTCCCGAGTTATTGCCATGCAGCTAGATCATGCTGAATGCAAGGTGCTGATTACCGACTTAGCTTTCTCTGACACCATTAGGGATGCTCTCAAGCTATGCAGTGTAAAACCGCTAACCATTGATTACGATGATCCGGAATTTCCTCAAACAGGTGATCCTCTCGGCGAAATTGATTACGAAGTGTTTCTCACCCGAGGTGATCCCGATTTTAGTTGGCTAATGCCGACTGATGAGTGGGATGCCATTAGCGTCAACTACACATCAGGGACGACGGGCGATCCCAAAGGCGTCGTCTATCATCATCGCGGCGCGTCCTTGCTAGCTCAAAGCAGTATCCTCACCACGTCTCTTGCAAAGCACTGCGTGTACCTCTGGACTTTGCCCATGTTTCACTGCAACGGGTGGTGTTTCCCTTGGGCGATAGCGGCTGTTAGCGGCACTCAAGTATGTTTACGAGAAGTCCGAGCCGATGCTATCTGGGCGGCCCTAAAGCAGCATGATGTGACTCTTCTATGCGGTGCACCGGTGGTGATGTCGACGATATTAGCAACAGACCCAAGTGAACGCCCTGAGCTACCAAGTAGTGTGGATTTCTTTACCGCTGCTGCTCCACCTCCTGAAAGAGTTTTGGCTGATATGCGTGATGCTGGATTTAATGTCACCCATCTCTACGGCCTTACCGAAGTGTATGGCCCTGCAGTAGTTAATGACTGGCATCAACGATGGAATGATCTTCCCGGCCCTGAACAGGCTAAGTTAAAAGCTCGACAGGGTGTGCGCTACCATGGCCTTGAATGCCTCGACGTCCTAGACCCTAACACGATGTCGCCTGTACCTCGAGATGGTGAAACTCTCGGTGAAGTAATGTTTAGGGGCAATGTAGTGATGAAGGGTTATTTAAAAAACAAAGTGGCCAATGAAGAATCTTTTTCAGGGGGGTGGTTTCATTCAGGTGATTTGGCCGTTATACATCCCGATGGCTATATTCAACTCAAAGATCGCTCAAAAGACATTATTATCTCAGGTGGTGAAAATATCTCATCCATTGACATAGAAGAGGTAATACATAAATATAGTGACGTGGTCACTGTAGCCGTGGTGGCAATGCCGGATGAAAAGTGGGGTGAAACACCTTGTGCCTTTGTCGAACTAGACCCAAATAGCCAAGCTTCAGAAGCAGACATCGAAGACTGGTGCCGCAAACATCTGGCAGGCTTTAAAGTCCCCCGCCATTTTGTCTTTGAAGTCATCCCTAAAACCTCCACAGGCAAAGTACAAAAATTTGCGCTCCGGCAGCGAGCAAAAGACATGATGAATAGCCAATAAACCACTGTAGACTATTGTGCTAAGCATGTATTGATATGTATGCTACCAATCTTTAGTTGAACTTAAATCATAGTGGGGCGATAAGCTCTGGGAAAAGAAATGAAGCAAGAGTCATACACACCAGAAGATATCTCTATCCAACTGCGCAACAAAAAGCATGAGTTGGCCGAGTGCCTTGGCAGAGATTGGTATGACAATCATCCGTTTAAAACGGCTTGGTTTAACGCCATGTCAATTACTTTTCCACTCGGTGAAAAATCGTTCATTGACAGTGTGCGGCGCTATGCAGACAAGATTACTGATCCTAAGTTACAGAGTGAAATTAAACATTTTTGTGGCCAAGAAGGTATTCACCGCCGCGAGCATGAACTCTATAATATAACGCTGTGCAAAGAGCGCGGCTATGACCTTAATTACCTTGAAGGGCGAATAGCCCGAAAAATCAGAGAGTCCGATGCTAAACTTAGCTCGATTCAACGTCTATCGGTGACGGTCGCCCTCGAGCACATTACAGCTGTTCTGGCGGAGAGAATGTTAGGTGATCAGGTTGACGCGAATGGTGTCATTGAAGGGCCAATGAAAGAGTTATGGACCTGGCATGCAGCAGAAGAAATGGAGCACAAAGCAGTTGCCTTCGATGTTTATCGTTCAGTCACTCAGTATAAGTCGTACAGCGAAAAAATGCGTAAGTCTTCGCTGAGACTTGCTACATTCTTTCTAATGCAGGATATTTTTGTGGGCATGATTCACATGCTACGCCGAGATAAAAAACTGTGGGACATCAAAGTTTGGATTGAAGGGGTACAGTTTTTATTAGGCAGCCAAGGCTATATACGCACTTCATGGCCAGCCTACAAACAGTACTTTAAAGACGATTTCCATCCCTGGCAACGCGACACTCGGCCTTTACTAGAAAGCTGGGAAGCAGGTCAGCTCAGCCATGAATAATTGACTATAGGCAGGTTTCTCGAGGGCGAGCTTCGTAAAAATTCCTTTAATACTAGTCGTTAGCGTTTTCCAAAAATGCTCTCAATGATTCTCAGTGTTTTTCATTTAATGCTCATACTCAGAATTCACCATCACAACATCCACCGCAGAAATTGTCCGCGCAGCATCCTTTGTTAATCGTGGAATATAGCTTTCATCACCTCCATTAAGTCGATGGTTGTCAGTGATATCAATAACATCAGCGACATGACGAAAAAATGCTTTGACGGCCGTAATTTGCAGCTGTAACCACGACTCTTTAGAGGTCTCACGCTTGTCTCGTTTTAAAATTATCCGTTTACCAGAGTGGCTGTAGAACGGTTCTGGAGGAAGATGAACTACAATATCGCCTTCATTGACTATTCGGTAATGGGGGCCGGTGACAGCACTATTGAGACTCGTAGCAAAATTCTCGTCACCAGGCCTAGGGCTACCAAAGGTATAGATACCATAGACTTGATGATGCTCCCTCGTTAGTACGCCACCATAGAGCGAGGCTAGCGCTCCTCCAAAACTATGGCCAGTAATCCATATTTTTTTACTTTCTGATCCAAATTTTTTAACGATTTCGGTAAGTCCTTGGGCCACTGGCTCAAGAGCATCTTGAAATCCTTTATGAGCACTGCTGTCAGTGAATGGGCCAGTCTCAGTGATTGCCGTAAAATTGGCCAACCAATCTTTTAAATCGTCGTTACCACGAAAAACAACCACAATATTATCGTGGTCAGCCATAACATAGCACTGCATATCAATACGATGACCTTCGGTAACTTCTAAAAACTGCACCTGAGAGAAACCCCAATCTGACGCCCCCGCGATAATACTTTTCTCACTTTTATAGGACAGCTGGCAGGCAAAGGCCAATGACAGGGCATTTTGTGGATGATATCGCTGACTAGTTTTTAAGGGGCCAAAATGGTTTTCCCCAGCTGACATAAAGCGACCCCAATGATGGCTAATTAACTATTCCATTACCTAATGACGTGCTATTTCTTTCACCTACGCTGGAAGTTAGTCGATAAAGCCTAGTAGGTTTAAATCAGCACGACGCCAAAATAACACATTGAAAATAGAATTAAAGACTAGCAGGTCTTGCTGGTGAGCCTTGTAAAAAAGGGCCATCAACACAAATACGCTGACCATCGGGCGCTGCACAGGCTCCACAGATACCCACGCCACACTTTGTTAAGTAGTCAATGGCACTAAAAATCTGATCATCACGGCAAAACTCACGCTGCACAGCAGCGGCCGCGTGCACCATAGGTGAAGGACCACAGTTATAGAACACTAATTTATCCAGCTCAGCCTGGGTCATCTCCTCCAAACGGGAGCGCAACAGCTCCGTGACAACCCCCTTAAAGCCCTTACTACCGTCGTCGGTAGCCACATGTACAGTAGAAATTCTCTGGCACTCGTCAAGATAGTAGAGGCGCTCTGCGGTACGAGCACCCGTAAATATTTCAGCGTTACCAAAATCTCTAGCCAGCTGATACACGGCCGCTAAACCGGTTCCACCCGCAACAGCTATTATCTTGGCATCTTCAGGTGGCGCTACCGGAATGCCGTGTGGGCCACGCACGTAGACTTCAGTTCCAACCACTAAATCCATTAATTCGTGAGTAAAGATACCAACATCAATAACCGCTAATTGAAAAGGATCATCTGAAAGAGCTGAAAAAGGCTTTTCGCCTACGCCGGGTATCCAGAGAAAAACAAATTCCCCGGCCTGTATGTTGATCTTTCGATCAAAGGTCAGAACACAAATATCCTCACATACACGCTTATTTTCCACCAGCACAACAGGCTGAAAGTCCATATCGATATCGTACCGAATATGTCCCTCTGCTTTATCACTATCAAAGCAGATATCAGATTCAAGCTGACTAAAATAACTCCCTATATCATCGGTAGTCATGCCCGTAAGCGCAGATCCCACCCCGACAATAGTAGACCCAGCATCAATGAATTCTCGTACATCAGAGGCACTACTCACCCCACCACAACCAACAATAGGGACATCAGTCACCGCGGCAATTTCACGAATACATTTAAGCGCGATAGGCAGAACACCTTTACCCGACATCCCTCCTGCGCCGTTACTTAGGACAGGCTGACCATGAGAAGACGTATAACCAGGCCCTACAGTGTTAATTGCGCAAAGGCCATCTGCCCCACCCGCTACTGCGGCGAGTGCTATCTCACTAGTATTAGAAGTATTGGGCGTTAATTTTGGAATCACAGGGATATCAACGACAGCTTTGACCGCAGCCGTCACTTCCCGAACCATATCTGGATCCTGGCCCATCGCCATGCCATAACCTTTTGCATGCGGGCAGGAGAGATTGAGCTCTAGACCATCGGCAACAGGCGCCATAATCTTAGCCACTTCAACAAACTCTTCGATGCTACCGCCAAAGATTGACACCAGTAAAAACCGATCGTCAGGAATACGTAACGTCGACATTACCGCAGCAGAGGCCTCAGCACCTGGGTTAGTTAGGCCTACGGCATTGACGAAGCAGCCCGGCGCATACTGACTATAAACAGGTTCACGATTACCCGCGCGAGGTGTAGGACCAACACTTTTCGTCGTTATTACGCCAATCTGTGGTATATGATCAAACATAGCCTGAATAATCGAGGTTGCAGTGGTAACAATTCCAGAGGGAATTGTGAATGGGCCCGATAGGGTCTTGCCAAGAAATTCTGTTTTCAAGATGGTTCGCTCGAAACTTGTTAATTGATATTTACACAGGTGACGATTATACCGGTTTCACAAAATTAATCTGCTCTCAATTTACGTCAAAACACTGGCTAGTTAAGGTGCAATTGATGAACAAAAACTATGGCCTGATCTTTATTTTAAGACCCATAAAAGTTGAGCGTATATGGACGAGATAAGTTTCCATAGTTGCCGCTCGAATGATTATTGAGTTTATCGAATACAATACTGTTCCTATACATTTTATAGCTACAATGTCACAGTTAAATGATAATTTTTGCCAAAACTTTAAGGGAAGCACCTTATGCTGATCCAGCACATAGGAGATCGAAGATGTATGATGACCATCCTACTGATCGCAGTGTTGTCAGGCTGTGCGAGTGTTGCCGCTGGGCCTACAACGACGCCGGCAGCAATATTCATCATTGTTGACGGCATTCCTGCGGACGTTCTGGAAAATACATCCACGCCCGTACTGGATTCAATTGCCGGCAAAGACGGCTACACGAGAGCCTACGTCGGCGGAGAGATTGGAGGGGCGTCCCAAAGCCCAACGTCTTCGGCGATCGGCTACAATAATTTGCTCACAGGGACGTGGGCCAATAAGCACAATGTTTATGATAACTTGATCGGTGACCCGAACTACGCCTACTGGGATATCTTCAGAATAGCCAAAGAGCACGACCCGACCTTGCATACCGCTGTTTTTTCTACCTGGACGGACAATCGAACCAAGCTGATTGGTGAGGGTCTGGAGGAGGCTGGCGGCAACAAACTGGATTATGCGTTTGATGGCTTCGAACTTGATGTTGAGCGTTTCCCGCACGATCTGCTAGCAAATTACATCCGCGCTATCGACGATCTCGTCACGGATGAAGCGGCGCGATATGTTGAGTCAAACGGGCCAGATTTGTCATGGGTCTACCTGGAATACACCGACTCTGTAGGCCATGGCTACGGCGACGGGCCGGAACTGACGGCTGCCGTGCAACACATGGACGGTCAGATTGGTAAAATTTGGAGCGCTGTGCAAGAACGACAACAGGCATATGACGAAGACTGGATTATCATAATTACGACCGACCATGGGCGGGATGCCAAAACTGGGCATGGCCACGGAAATCAGAGCGAACGAGAGCGGACGACTTGGATAGTGACCAATAGCGATGATCTCAATGAGCGCTACTATCGAACGCCAGCGATTGTTGACATCCTCCCGTCAATTGCTGCGCATCTTAAGCTTAAGATTCCTGAGAACATTCGGAATCAACTTGACGGCCAGAGCTTCATCGACTGAATAACATCACCGACGAGATCGAAAACTCCTGCCGCGATATCGGCTTTATGCCCGTGGCCATGCACCGGATACCCAAGTCATTATCGTATTAACAGCAACCCTAGGCGACGAGTATCACCGAACTCCCCCGGGAGGCGGGTAGCGTGTATTACTTGTGATAGTAATTAAATCAATATAGACCCAATAATCTCTGGAAAATATATTAAACTAAGCACTTAAGGGTTAACTGTATAGAATATCGCTTAGTTAGCCCAAAGGACAAATTAACTAATTTTCTAAGAGGGTCTCCATGTCAAATCTTAATTCAACGCTTAATTCACTGGCTAAACCCTTTGCTGGATTAGCACCTGGGTTGCTAAGACTAACATTGGGTATCTCATTCTTCTTGCACGGTTACAGTAAGTTCCCTTTACCGCCTGAAAAATTGGTTGATTGGTTTGGCAGTATTGGTATTCCAGCGCCTGAAATTATTAGTAGCATGGTGGCTCTTGGTGAAACGACTGCGGGTGTTGGTATTATTTTAGGCGGCCTATTAGGCAGTTCTCTGGGACATTTAATCACCAGACTTTCCGGTGGAGCGATAATGGTCATTATGATTGGTGCCTTTTCTATAGCTCATGCTGACTGGTTCATAACAGCTAAGTTATTTACCAGCGAGCAAATTTTTCTCTTCGCTATAGGCACCTATTTTGCCATTAAAGGTAATGATTAAACGCAGCCATTTATGGCACCCATAGGCGGCCTAACCTCCCCCTACTTTAAAAACAAAGTAGCCTTAATGGCTATTTCATTCTCCACATCGAATGATACAAATTGAGACTGGATATTAATGTACGTTCCTTCTATTTTTTATAAAGTGTATGAAAAAGCACTTCGCAGACAGCTTTTTGCTACCAAAAGACCTCATCATATGGGCCTCATCGTAGATGGCAATCGACGCTTTGCGATGGCGCAAAAACTAGCTACGAGGAAAGCCGGCCATATGGCTGGATCCGATAATTTAGAAGGATTCCTAAGGTGGTGTTTAGATCTCGAGATTAAAATGGTCACCTTATATGGCTTTTCCACGGAAAACTACAATCGTAGTGGCGAAGAAGTAGAAGAGCTTATGAGTATTATTTTGAATAAGTTTCGGACACTAAGAACCGACCCTTTAATTGCCGATGAAAATGTTAAAATCAAAGTCATCGGCAGGCGAGATCAGCTCTCACAGGAAATGAACGAAGAAATAGATTCTGTAGAAGCTCAAACAGCAGAGAATGATGGTTTTCAGTTAAACATTGCGATTGGCTACGGCGGTCGCGCGGAAATAGTCGACGCGGTCAAGAAAATCGGCGAGCGGATTAAGAATGGCGAAATAGATATTGACGATATTGATGAGCAGCTTCTCTCCAATCATCTCTACACAGAGGGCATGCCTGACCCAGATCTTATTATTCGCACCTCAGGTGAGGAGAGGTTGTCTGGGTTTTTATTATGGCAAAGCGCCTACTCAGAACTCTATTTCACCGAGATATTTTGGCCCGCCTTTCGTAAAATCGATTTTTGGCGAGCGATAAGGGTCTGGCAGCAACGTAATCGACGATTTGGCAAGTAAGGCAGCTGAAACATCCAACAATTACTGCGATTGGCCATAACCATAGTAATCGGCGATGGCCAAACCTGCCGCCACGCTGGTAAAAGGATCATGTTCCACCACCTTCCCGGCAAACTGATTGTCGAGAATATCTTTTACGGCAGGGATCAATGAAGAGCCGCCAGTACGCAATACGAGATCAATATCCGTTGCTTCCAATTCAGCCTTACTCAGAATAAGAGTGATGGCCTGCTCTAACTCAAACAGAGCATCAGAGATCATCACCTCAAACTCCCACCGTTCTAACTCAACTTCAATATCAAGCTGAGGGATATCAAGTTTCGTGGATTGCTGCACAGAGAGGCTCGCCTTAAAGTCCTTTATCGCCTCAAAAACCTGGTAGCTATAGTTTTGCCTAATAAGGTCATAAAGGCGCTTAAATTTATCTGCTGCAATATCATCCTCAGCCATACGCTGCATGACCGGTGCAGTATATTTATTCTGGTTAAGCATGTAGCTGACGGGCCAATTGATCAGTAAATCTTCAAAATCGCCAAAGGGAAAAAGAGTATCAACAGTGAGTCCGTCGACCACACGACTCCATCGTTCCCCTTTACCCAATAGAGGAAATACTAGCTCTCTAAAGATGATTTGATCAATTTTATCTCCACCAAGCGCAATACCATGAGTAGCCTCAACTTTAAAGGAATCGTCAAGACGTCGCAAAATACTAAAATCCAGAGTGCCACCGCCAAAATCGACTGTCAGCAATCGTTGGTTCTGGCGATAGGACTGGTTGTGTAAAAAGCTGATGGCAGCCGCTGTCGGCTCGGGACAAAAACTCTGTTCTGTGATACCAGCATGACGATAGGCCTCGCTAAGCCGTTCCAGTGCGACAGTATTGCGCTGCTGTTCGTTTCCCTCAAAATTAACAGGGTGGCCAATACAGGCGTGATCGGCCAAATCTTGAACTTTTCCATCTGGAAAATGACTAATTGCATCCCGCAGTGCACTGCGTATGCCAACCAGTATCGGTGTCACTAAAGCGACCAGTCTAAACGGCCGAGAAAATATTAATGTTCGATCACTAGCCAGATTTCCTAGAAGTCTTTTAGTGCCTCGGAACAAGCGTCCTGGCAAGCTTCCATCATTAAAAGCTTGGCCATAAACTATACTCGTTTCACCTTCACCTGCGGGACCGTCAGGACCTCCAGCACTGGTCCTCGCTTCTCCTAGGACCTCGACGCTAAGCTCAACCTTTCTACCCTGATTACCTTTAATGTACTCGTCGATAGCCTCCTGTCCAATCTCAGCCTTAAAGTCTCGATCAATATAATTGGCTGAAGGCATTATAGGATTATAGGGTGATAGCTTAACCAGTTTTACGCGCTGCCCATCAAATATCGCAGCAGCGCTGTTACTGGTGCCGAAATCTATACCAATACCGAGCTTAGGGCATGATGAATGTGATTTTTTATTCATGAATAAAACGCTAGAAATGAATTAACGCGGCCATTTTAGCGGAAAATTAAACTCAAGGAACTAAAATACGTATGCGTAAAGCATAAATTTACGATAATTCAATGGGCATATCTTTTCGTGAATAGCTATAATCGAAAAGTCTCCAATTAGGCTATTGTGCTAAGCATCTACTGGCACTTATACTGCCCATATATGGCTGAACTTAAATTGTAGCAGAGCGTCAGTTCAGACAAACAATTCGATTAGACCGCTAATCGTTCAACGGAAATTTAGCCATGGATCGTCAACAAGCTTTAGAGATACTCTCCGCGTCTGGAAATGACGAGTGTTGAGGTCTATGGGAAAACCCGTCGCACCTATCAAAATGCACACCCAAGTCTTCGTGAGCTGTTCACTCAAAACCTCAGCGATGAGACCTTCTTAGTATTTGATAAAGAGCGCTATAGCTTTGAAGTCGGCGCGACCCTGTTTTGCGTTAATAGTGTCGATGAAAATTAGTTACGCCACTTCCTTAGCGGACGTTTGGCAAAATTTAAGATCCCTCGCTATTTTAATTTCACCGACGCGGCTCTGCCGTGCACAGCGTCAGGAAAGATTTTTAAACTTGAGATTCACAACCAAGGTTTAAAGAAATTTTTAGATAAGCAGCACTAAACTCAAGACGTGAGTTCAAAGCGGTTTTTAGAGCGGTTTTTAACCACCTTATTGGAGTCAAAAATACGCCCATTCATCGCTATATAGACTCCTGAGGCTACTGTTTGTATCGCACCAATAGCACAGCCGATATTAAAAACCGCATCATTTTCAGCAAAAGCGGCAGGCTGCAACGCTCCAGTGAGAATAATCTTCTTTTCACCGACGTCTTTCAACCTAAAATATGCTCAGCATCACTCTCTTCAACAGCTTGGCGAATCAATTTTCGATTTTGATCGGTCATATCAAGACTATCCACCCGCATCAGTTGATTTAGGCTTACCTCGAAACCCACATTCATCCTCACTAACAAGGCCTCAATGACCGGGGCTCCTACCTGGAATTCACTCGCTGCGTCAAAATAGACTTTATCTATTGTTCCTCCTGTAGTCAGAATCGTCAGTTTATTCATCGTGTCCTCGTCGAGTGCAGTGTTGAGCGAAATTCGTTGATACTTTTAACATTACAAGTGATTGAGTAGATTGCTCATATAAAACGCTTATAGTGTAGTACAAATTCATACACTACTAGACCTAAATTAAGGCTGATCCAATTAAATATAAGGATCGTAAAACCCTCTATTAGAAAGGTAGTTTATATAATGTTGGGCTTTACAATTAAACTTGTTGACGAAAACGAAGAACCGAGCAAGAAAACTGCATTATTGAGTGCTGAGAAGCGCTCTGATCAGTGGTCCATGTTACTGGTGTCTGTTGCTGAAACTCGTGACAGGCACGCCTTTAGCCAGCTATTTAGCCATTTTGCACCTCTATTGTAAAGTTTTGCTCAAGCAAGCCGTCATGAGGGATGGTTTCCAGGCTTAAGCGAGGATTTAGTGCAAGAAGTCATGATTAAGGTATGGCAGAAATCGGCAAGCTACAACCCAGCAAAAGCCTCTGCAACTACTTGGATCTATACCGTGGCTCGAAATTGTAGAATCGATATGCTGCGCCGCAAGAGTAACACTCAGTACCTACCTCTTGAGAACGAATATTTCTGGCATGAAGCAGACGAAGATACCCCCGTCTCTTTAATGAGACAAAAGCGTAGTGAAGACAAGGTCCAGTCATGTCTTTCCCGACTGCCAAAAGAACAAGGCGAGATCCTTCGCAAAGTCTATTTAGAGGGTAAATCACACGCAGAGGCATCCAATGAACTTGGTTTGCCTCTAGGAACAGTAAAATCAAGAGTGCGGCTAGCACTTCAAAAAATGCAAATCCTGGTAGCACCAGAATTTAGAGACGAAGTTTTATGAGTACAGTTAACCACCATCCTGAATCCGCAATGTTAGTTGATTTTTCCGGGGGTAACCTTGCTACCGCTCCATCTATATGCGTTTCAGCGCACCTACACTTCTGTAGTCAATGTCGTAATGAGTTATTACGCCTTGACCAGGTGGGCTCGAATTTGATGAGTGAAGTGGAACCAACGGAGGTAGGTGACCACTTATTTGATTCGGCGATGAGCCAAATCGACCAATTACCTGAAAGTGATACCGCTGAGGTAAATAACACCTCCGATATGGTTGATAGCCGCTATCCACTCTTAGTGAATAAACTAATTAATAGTAGTGAATCTGTACCTAAATGGCGCCGTCTGTCCCGCTGGTTAAATGTGGCCCAGGTTACAACGGGCCAAAATGAGTATGAAGTTGCCCTGCATAAAATTTGTGCTGGTGGAAAGACGCCACGACATAATCATGGTGGTCAAGAATTTACTGTGGTGCTTAAAGGCAGCTTTTCTGATGAGCACGCTGTTTATAAAGAAGGTGATTTCTTGTCCTGCCAACCAGGTGACGTTCACCAACCATTGGGGGCTCAGAATGGTGAATGTATTTGTCTTTCAGCCTTAGCTGCCCCAATTAAGTTATCTAGTCCATTCGGATTTTTGATGAAGCCGTGGCTACGTATCAACCCAATGTAGGCTGGCAGCAAGTCAAAAGCCGTACTATAGCCGCACATTAATGCCCTGGTCCGCCATAAATTGCTTGGCCTCAGGTACACTGTGCTCGCCAAAATGAAAAATGCTGGCGGCTAAAACCGCATCAGCCTTACCGTGGATAATCCCATCAGCCAAATGTTGCAGAGTTCCGACGCCGCCGGAAGCAATCACAGGAACATTAACCTCGCCGCTTACCTTAGAGGTCAAGTCTAAATCAAAGCCATTTTTAGTGCCGTCTCGATCCATACTCGTGAGTAAAATCTCACCTGCACCGAGTTCAGTCATTTTTCTTGCCCATTGGACAGCATCGATACCCGTAGGTTTGCGTCCGCCATGGGTAAATATCTCCCACCGCGGATTGTCACCATGGTTCACCTGTTTGGCATCAATGGCGACAACAATACATTGTGAACCAAATCGTTGAGCTGCTTCACCAACAAATTCAGGGTTGAATATAGCCGCTGAGTTAATCGCCACCTTATCAGCACCTGCATTTAATAAATTACGGATGTCCTGTAATTCACGCACACCGCCGCCCACAGTCAGAGGAATGAACACTTCGCCTGCCATACGTTCAACAGTGTGTAAGGTAGTATCACGTCCTTCATGACTGGCGGTGATATCAAGAAAGGTTATTTCATCAGCACCCTGTTCGTTATAACGGCGCGCAACTTCTACTGGGTCTCCAGCATCACGTATATCAACGAACTGAACACCTTTAACAACCCGGCCTTTATCAACATCCAGACAAGGAATGATACGTTTGGACAACCCTAGGCTCACTCGATTTGATCCTCAAAAAGATGACCTAATTTACCCGCCTTGGTAGAGAGATACTGAACGTTATGTGGATTACTATCGGCTTGCAAAGACTTGCGCTCAACAACATCAAAACCTAGCTCTAACAAGGCATTAATTTTACGAGGATTGTTAGTCATTAAGTGTACTTTTTGGACACCCAAATGCTCTAGCATAGGTGCACAAATAGAATAATCGCGCATATCAGCGCCAAATCCCAGGCGCTCATTTGCTTCAACTGTATCGGCACCCTCATCCTGCAAATTGTAGGCGCGTATTTTGTTTACCAGACCAATGCCTCGACCCTCTTGCCGAAGATAAAGTATCGCACCTCGGCCTTTATCAGCGATACGCTTCATAGCCTCATGCAACTGCTCGCCGCAATCACAACGTAAACTACCTAAGGCATCACCGGTAAGACATTCGGAATGAATTCTAAGCAACAAAGGCTCGTCAGTACCGCAATCCCCCATGGTAATAGCGATATGCTCCTTGCCTTTGAAGGGATCCTCAAAGCCATGGATATCGAAGGTTCCCCAGCGAGTGGGCAACTTAGAAGATTCGATGTAACGAAGCACTGATAACGACTCCAATATTTGTTAACAACAAGGTTGGCATTGTACAACCAACCCCTCGCTAATACAGAATTTTCAGAAATACTGGCTAAATCAGACTCTTATTATACTTTGGTTTGGTATTCGGGAAAATGGCCTAGCCACTTTCGCACAGACAAACCAATCATGATAGCTATCAGTACTGCCGACACAATTACCGCAGTACCTACGCTAAAGATCTGTAATAAAACCATTGAGCAACTTAATGCAATTAGTAGCAGTAACAGCAGTACTGCACTGACAAATCGGCGATTGGTCTCTACAACCAAATATAAGCAAGGTATCAGCACTAGCGTTATTGCCGATGCAAAAAGAATTCCAAAGCTCAGGGACAAGGCCATCGGAATAACAAATTGCGCCTGAACACTGGTCTCAAACAGTAGCGGTAGCAAGCCGACAAAGGTAGTCAGAGTCGTTAGCAGTATGGCTCGAAAGCGTTTTTTGCCCGCATTCAAGATCGCATCTTCGGTCGAGAGGTTCTCTGCCTTTCCCCGATTAGCAAATTCAACCAAGATCAAACTGTCGTTTACAACAACCCCGGCCAAAGCAATGATGCCAAAAATAGATAATATATTAACCGCCAGACCAAACAGTACATGACCGATCACCGCGCCAATAAATCCAAAAGGAATCACAGACATAATGACGATCGGTTGAATATAAGATCGCAACGGTACCGCCAACAAACCATAGATCAAGAACAGGGAGGCAAGAAAGCCAATAGCCATCTTCCCGTAATACTCGCTCTGCTCTTGCGTTCCGCCACTCAATCTAAATTCAACGCTGGGATATTTTTCAAGTAACGAGGGCACGAAGTTTTTCCTTACATCCGCTACCACCTCCCCACTTTGTATCCTCTCTGATTCAACTTCAGCAGTAACCGTAACAGTGCGCTTACGATCTAACCGCTCTATCGCTGTGAGTCCGAGACCAAGAGTTATCTCTGCAACTTCACCTATCGCAATAGCCTCCCCGCTCACGGTTCGAATATGCATGTTTTCTAGGGTGGAAATGGCACGCCTCTCTTCAACGGGGTATCTGACCATTACTTTGATAGTCTCCGAATCCCGCTGTATACGCTGCGCCTCTTCACCATAAAATGCTTGCCGTACCTGTCTCGCGACGTCTGAAAGTCGCACACCAACCTGGCTGGCGTAGGGTTTTAATCTAATCAGCACCTCTTTACTGCCTGAGCCCTGAGAATTATAAATATCATATACCCCTGGGAACTTAGTTAAATATTGCTGCAACTCAACACTGGCTTTGGTCAATTCATCTGGGTCAGTACCTGATAACGATAAACTAATTGCCACGCCAGATGGCCCCTCACTAGAAAAATAGCGCTGCTTTCGCACATTTGGCAATAGCCCCACCTCAGTGCGCCATAATCTTTCAATTTCAGTTGCGCTGACGCTTCGAAATTCTGACTTTGTCAGTACTACACGAAAGCTAGCCTTGACGTCACTGGAGACAAAAAAGGCAACATGCTCAATCAAGCCAACGGTGCTTGGGTTTTCAGCGCGATACTTTTTATCAACTTTGTATATTGCCGTTTCTATTTGATAAATTGTCTCGGCAAGGCTCTCCGGAGAAGCACCATCTTGCATGATAATTTCCGCCTGAAGGTCATCTCCAGGTACACTAGGGAAAAACTCAAAGCGAGCAATGCCGCTATTCACCGAGCCGATGATAATAATCAAAATCGCTAAAAATCCAGCTAGCGTAATATACCGATTGCGCAGTGCCTTTCTTAACCAAGGTTGATAGACATCCTCAATGACATAGTCCAATCCTGTGGCAACTTTACTTTGAAAGCGATTGACCGCAGACAGCTTACCTGACGGTTTCTGCCCAAACTTTAGGCCCACAAGATGTGCGGGAAGAATTAATTTAGACTCAATTAAAGAAAATGTTAGACATAAAATGACCACTATACCGATAGCCTTCTGAATACCAGCAAAGCTTCCTCCAATAAAGACAATAGGGAGAAACGCTGCCATAGTAGTTAGCACGCCTATGGTTGATGGCGTAGCCACTCTTTTCGCCCCTGCTATAACCGTCTCTACAGAGGTAGAATACCCAGAACCGAAAATCTTCCCCGCGGCAAGCTTTAAGTGGTAATCTTTTTTTGCTTCACTAAATACGCTCTCACCAATGACGATAGCATCATCCACGACAATACCCAGCACCATGATAAAAGCAAACAAGCTAAGGACATTGACCGTGACTCCCCCAAATGGCATCAACCAAAATGCGCCGGCAAAACTAACCGGGATACCCAATATCACCCAAAGTGCCACTTTTAAATTTAGAAAAATACCTAACACTAGCGCAACTAATATGCCGCCCATCAATAGGTTTTCAGACATCATGGTGAGCCGGCCATTGAGATCGTAAGCCTGATCACTGAATACACTAATACTCAAACCATCTGGTAGCGACTGTTGCTTTTTTTCTACGTAAGCGTGCACTGCTTTGCTGATATCCAGTAAATTTTGACCCTCCAATGAAAAAACACCAATACTAATGGCGCTTTTACGATCAAAACGATTGTCAGATATACTTTCGGTGAACCCATCTCTTACATCAGCAACATCAGAGAGTGATAATTGCGTACCGTCCATTTCACTGCGTAGTACAATATTTTCGAAGTCCGCTCCTATATAAGCTTTACCCTCTGTTCGGATCAATACATTACCTGCTTCTGTTCGAATAATCCCGGCAGGCAAGTCCATGGAAGACGCTCTTACCGCAGATGCGACTTCACTCAAGGTTAAGTTAAGTTCGCGAAGTCGGGTTTCTTTCACCTCTATGGAAATCTCATAGGTGCCAGCACCCCAAAGGTGTACCTCTTTGAGTTCAGGTAGAGCTAACAACTCATTATAAACCTCCTCCCCTATTACCTTTTTTTCACGCTTTGTCATGTCACCGTATACCGCAATACCCGTTGCCCAAAGGTTTCGCGCTACTCTCTGGACCGTGGGCTTTTCAAGATCATCCGGTAAATTAGTAATACTATCGATGCGATTTTCAATTTGGCTCATCACCTCATTGATATCTTCGTTCGCTTCAATTTCCAAATAAACTCTGGCGTAGTCTCTATCGGCGGCCGAGATTATTTTTTTAATGCCCCGCAGCCCTTCAAGCGCGGACTCCATAGGCAAAATAACACCTTTTTCGACCTCAACTGGAGCGGCACCAGGATAAGGCGCGCCTATACTAATCATTCTGGTTTCTGATCGAGGAAACATCTCTTTACTTATATTAAGCAATGATAATGATCCTGCAAAAAACACAAGCACCATGACTAAATTAGCCGCTACCGGATTTCGGATAAACCAGCCAATAAGCCCTTTGGAGTTCAGGTCCATTATTCTGCACTACCCTTGTTGGTCGAATTCTTAACTTCGAGTTTAAGACCTTCAATAGGTGTACCGATGGCACTCACAATGACCTCTGATCCTTCCTTAAGACCCTCACTAACGTAGTAGTAGCCTTCATCAGAAAACTCGACATTCACAGATTTAATTCGCAACCTTTGCATATCATCCACTACAGCGACCTTAGAACCCTGCAACAAGGCACTGCGTGGCACCTTGAAGACTTTGCTTAATGTCTTACCTTTTAATTTTGCCGTCACAAATGTACCCACTAATAGAGGTGGCGCACTAGCTGTCGGGGCGTGGTTAAGTCTGTAGGGATCAGAGACGCGGGCTACCACATATTGAGAGCGATTAAGCTCATTAACAACGCCTTCAGACCGAACGACCAATGCTGTCCAATCAGCTGAACTTCCATTCACCGAACCGGTAAGGACAACCTCATTAACAGCCTCTAGACCTCGAAAAGACATTGGAGCTATCTGTGATAAATCTCTTTCCGTGAGAGGCAATCTCACCTCGACAAAATCAATCGCAAAGGTTTCGCCCAGTCGTGAACCAGTGGTTACATATTGACCAACATCCACAGACTTTATAGATACCATACCCGCATATGGCGCCCGAATAGTGGCTCTTTGCAGCTTTAAGTCCGCCTGTTTTACCTCCGCTTGCGCTTGTAGGATATTCGCTTCAGCTTCTGCCAAATAGGGCTGTCGCAACGCCAAGATAGGCGCTTCTGCGTTAGGTCGCCCAGTCATTTCCCACTCCTTAGTGGCTTGAGCAGCTCTCGCTTTTTCGAGCTCTAACTGTGCTGTCCGACTAATTAACTGAGCCTTCGCTCGCTGCAACGCCACCTCATAATCCGAGGGGTCAAGACGCATTAAAATATCACCGGCCTCAAAACTACCACCAACGATGAAATAGTCAGAGACTTCAAGAACGACTCCCGACACCTCTGAAATTAAAGTTGTTCGAGTTCGTGGCCGCACGGTGCCTTGAGATTCAACTGACAAAGTCACCTCAGTCCAACTAAGCTTCTGCGTTTTAACCGCCATTGCCGCTTCAGGCACCTCAGCCTTCAACGGCTCTTGTGTAAGCACTGACATTAATATAGCCACTCCTATGGCTCCAAAAACCAGCAATACGGGTACAAATTTTTTCATCAACTCATGTTCCTTATTTCTAACGTAATAACTAATCTACTCGTCTTTTTAAGACGCTATCAAACAAATATTGGATTCAGTCCACTGCAAAAATTATCGGGCTACTTATCCTTAAAAAAGCAACATAATCAGGCTAGGCCACATAACCTATGTTCGCCCAAAAAACTAGATTTCTATATCCAACCCAGTAGGTTTAGCAGGCCGATACTGACTGCGGTGGCCACACCAGCGGTTATGTCATCAAGCACGATACCAAGCCCCCCTGATATGTTTTTGTCCATCCAGCTAATTGGCCAGGGTTTGAGAATATCGAAAAACCGAAACAAACCAAACCCTAGAATAATTGATGACCAAGATACGGGCAACGCAGCCATTGCTATCCACAAGCCAACAAACTCGTCCCAGACTATACCTCCATGATCATGTACGCCTAATCGATCAGCTGCCACACCACAAATGTAGACACCAGCCAATGTGCAGATGGCCACAAAACCTAAATAGAACGGAAGAGATAACTTTGCTAAGAACAACCAAAGCACTAAGGCCAACAAAGAGCCAACTGTGCCAGGCGCTTTAGGGGAAAGACCGCTACCAAAGCCAAAAGCCAATAACAGGACAGGTGATTTAAGTAGTTGTGCATACGTTGGATTATTGGTCAAAATGATCGAAGCCTCTTTCTCTTTCCAGTGACTTAACGCCGTCTACCAAGACAGCCGGACTATCATCGCTACAGGGTATTATAGAGCCTATCCATGTGGCGTCTAATTCGCCGCGCAAGATCCAGTCGTCAACCATCGGATAATGCTCTGCCGACACTGTAAAGCACAGCTGATAATCATCCCCACCAAAGAGCGCCCAATCAACGCATTGACCTTGAAAATTTGCCTCTAAATCTGGGTGTATTGGTAACCTTGAAGTGTTTACGGATGCAGCAACCCCACTGGACTTACATATATGGCCTAAGTCAGCCACCAGCCCGTCGGATATATCAATGCATGCAGAAGCCAAACCTCGTATTTTTAAACCAATATCAATTTTTGGATGAGGCTTATAAAATGATTGGAGTAAGCGATCACTTACGCTTTTATCCATATAATCAAAGGACTTTGTTTTTTTTGCTGCCAATAAACCAGCCGCTCCATCACCCAGAAGCCCCGTCACATAAACTCGGTCTCCATTAGCGGCGGCGCTGCGCACAAGACCCCCCCCTAAAGGCACCTCTCCCAGCATGGTAATGGTTATTGCCAATGGTCCAGCCGTTGTATCTCCGCCGATTAAGGCGCAATTATAATCTATTGCGATTTCTGATAGTCCGGCGCTAAACCCTTTTAACCACTGCTCATTGGCTTTTCCCTGAGGCAGCGTCAAGGCTAACGTGAACCATCGAGGAGCGGCTCCCATAGCCGCCATATCACTCAAATTAACGCAAAGAGCTCGTTGAGCGATTTGATAAGCACTTGCGCCCCTAGGGAAATGTACCTCTTCCACTAAGGTGTCGCTGGCCACCACTAACTGAGTTTTAGAATTAAGGGGTAGATTTATAATAGCCGCGTCGTCGCCAATACCCAAAGCAACGCCCTCTTGACCTGTAAGATCTTTAAAATAGTCTGCGATGATTTCAAATTCGCTGAGCCGGGGAAATTTAGTTTTGGTCAGAGTATTCCGCTCCGTTATCAGCGTTTAGATGGCTTTATTTGCTTTAATTTCAATGGAGCGAAGGTCTATAGCGACACGATCAAGCACGCCGTTTATAAATTTAAATGCGTCCGTGGGGCCAAAGGTTTTTGCCAGATTGACACCTTCGTTTATCACTACTTTATAAGGCACCTCGATTGTGTAGAGCATTTCATAGGTCGACAAACGTAAAACAGCGCGTGATATTGGATCTAACTGTTTATTTTCCCGATCAAGATGAGACTCAAATGCACCATCAACCTCACCTAAGTTTTTAGGAACACCAAATAATATGTTATGGAATAGCTTGCCATCGACTTTAGTCATATTGTGAGCAGTGTGGAATTCAGCCTCTATAGTCTCCAGGTCAGTACCGCTCATTTCCCATGAGTAGAGTGCCTGAACAACCATCCTGCGTGCTTTTTGTCGTTCTCTAGCTTTAGACATCTATGCGTCACCGTCCATCTGTTTAAATATTGTCAACATCTCAAGAACGGTCAAAGCAGCTTCTTCACCTTTATTCTCAGCATTGTTGCCCGAACGCTCCAACGACTGCTCTAACGTATCGGTGGTCAATAACCCAAAGGCGATTGGCAAGTTCTCTGTCAATCCAACTTCTCCGATTCCTCGGGTTGTCTCTGAGCAAACATAGTCAAAGTGAGGGGTGTCACCACGGATCACACAGCCCAACGCTATAACCCCATCAAAACGTCCTGTTTGGGCCGCTCTTTGACTGGCCAGGGGCAATTCAAACGCACCTGGCACCCGATATATCTCAAGAGCATCATCACTGACACCATGACGACTGAGCGCGCGAACTGCCCCCGCCAACAACCCGTCGGTCACCTCTGAATTCCAACGTGCTGCAATAACTGCTATGCGCACCGCGCCAACATTGAAACTGCCCTCTTCCGGCTTGTATTCACCCATCTATAATTCCTGTTCTCTTTTGAAGTTTCATTATCAATACCGCTGGAGACATTAATCGCAATTAACGTATTCCACAACCTCAAGGTCAAAGCCCGAGATTGCGCTAAACTTAAATGGCGCACTCATTAGTCGCATTTTATGCACGCCCAAATCCATCAAGATCTGTGACCCCGTACCTACTTGCTGGTAAACGACGTCACTTGCTGACTGAGCGCCGCCAATACCGGGGTTAACAATCATATCGATATCGTTGTCAACATCCTCTGCAGTTTCAGGGTGGTAGACCAACACCACAGCACCACGACCCTCCTTAGCAACACGCTCTAGAGCACTATGAAAAGACCAGGATTTGAACTTCCCTCCCGACTCCAGAGCCAAAATATCTCTTGCAGAACGATTGATATGAACTCTTACTAGGGCTGGTTCAGCTGTACTCACATCACCCATAACCAACGCAAAATGTTTTTCATTACGAGCATTGTCCAGATAGGTCTTTAATATAAATTCACCATAATGAGTGGTTACAGTGCGCTCATTAATACACTGAGTGGTTTTCTCAGTCACCAAACGATAATGAATCAGGTCTGCAATAGTCCCAATTTTAAGCTGATGCTTTTTAGAAAATTTTTCAAGATCATCACGTCGAGCCATTGTGCCATCTTCATTCATGATCTCTACAATCACGGCGGCTGGCTCAAAACCTGCAATTCTGGCTAAATCACAACCCGCTTCAGTGTGACCAGCTCGACTCAACACACCCCCTGGCTGCGCTTTAAGAGGGAAAATATGCCCCGGCTGAACAATATCATTTGGTCTGGCATTACTCGCCACGGCCGCCTGGACCGTTCGTGCTCGATCGGCCGCAGAAATCCCTGTAGTCACTCCCTCTGCCGCTTCAATAGAGAGCGTAAAAGGTGTTCCATGACTCGAAGCGTTGCTGTCATGATTAACCATCATCGCCAAATCAAGCTGTTTGCAGCGTTGCTCGTCTAAGGTCAGACAAATCAGTCCGCGAGCATAGGTAGCCATGAAGTTAATGTCTTGCGGGCGCACCATCGGTGCAGCCATTACCAAGTCACCCTCGTTCTCTCGGTCTTCGTCATCCATTAAAATAACCATCTTGCCTTGACGGATATCTTCTAGTAACTCTTCTACTGTGTTTAACACCATGCCTTTTGTCTCTTCCATTTTATGCCTTAACGCCTATTAGTCAGCAGCTTTATCACCAAGCAATAACCGCTCTAAATATCGAGCGACCAAATCAATTTCAAGATGCACCTCAGTGCCAATTTTGTATTTCCCAATCACCGTATGAGTCAACGTTTGAGGAATAATATTTAACTCAAATTCCGCGCCATCAACATTATTGACGGTCAAGCTTGTGCCATCGACGGTAATTGAGCCCTTTTGGGCAATGTATTTGGCAAGTTCCCGTGGGGCGCGAATCCTTAGCCTCCAGGAGCGCGCGTCCTCATGAAAAGCGGTCACTTTGCCAAGCCCATCAACATGTCCAGAGACTATATGACCGCCAAATCGATCGCTAGCGAGCATGGCTTTTTCAAGGTTGACACAGGTACCGACGCTCCAACCACCAATTGTGGTCAAGCTTAATGTCTCAATTGACACGTCAGCAACAAATCCATCGCCGGTTAACTCTACAGCAGTAAGGCAAGCACCATTACAAGCGATGCTGTCGCCCAAACCAACATCACCCAAGCTTAAATAACCCGTGTTAATAGTCAGCCGAACATCGCCACCGCGAGGTTCCAAAGCAGTGACTTCGCCGATAGCCGTAATAATTCCTGTAAACATAACTTTTCGTCCTAACTATAAATTTTAAATTCCATTATGGCATCCTGCAGACGGCCTATATCAATAATCTTTGTCTGGGTACAAAGTAATACGCAGGTCTTCGCCAATTTGTCTAATATCTTTTATCGACAACGCAAGATGAGCATCGATCGTATTAATCGCCAAATCAAACATAGGTCGTGCATCGCTACCAAATAATTTTGGTGCCCAGTAGCACACTAATTCGTCTAACAATCCCTCTGCTACAAAAGCACCAGCCAAGCCAGCACCAGCTTCAACCATTACCCGATTGCAGTTGCGGGCGGCTAACTCAGCCAACAATGCCTGCAGATCAACATGGTTTCCATTGGCTGGCAAAAATACAATCTCTGCTCCAGCGTCAATAAGTGCCTGAGCCTTTTGCCGTTGACGCTCTCCATCCAAGGTAGCAATCAGCGTAACGCCAGACTGGGCGAGCATTCTTGCGCTAGGTTGCATTTGCAGCTGGCTATCAACAACCACTCGTAAGGGTTGAATTAAGGGGTCATGCACACCCAACTCTTCGCCCGTTATTCGCACGGTCAACGAGGGGTCGTCCATTAACTGAGTACCGATACCTGTAATAATTCCACAACTTGCTGCGCGCAATCGTTGCACGTCTTGCCGAGATGCTGGTGTAGTCACCCACTGGCTTTGGCCACTGGCCATCGCTGTGCGACCATCCATGCTTGCGGCCATCTTAACTAATACCCAAGGCAAGCCCTGCTCATGGCGCTTAATGAAACCCTTATTTACCTCTCGGGCCTGATCTTCCAGTAACCCGCACTCAACCTCTATGCCTGCCTCTTGCAATAGTTTAATGCCTGAGCCCGCCACAAGAGGATTAGGATCTTCACAGGCTATAACAACTCTCGAGACCCCCGCTTCAATCAATGCTAGGGCGCAGGGCCCAGTTTTGCCTTGATGGCTACAGGGTTCTAGGGTCACATAAACACAGCTATTAGTAGCATCAGACACCTGATTAAGTGCCTCAACCTCTGCATGATTGCCGCCCAATGGGCGAGTAAAGCCCTCACCGATAATCTGGTCGTCGACAGAGATCACACAGCCTACAGTTGGATTAGGCGATGTGGTATAGCGTCCTTTGGCCGCCAGCGTCAGGGCTCTAGCCATCATCTCGCGGTCAACTAGAGAGAAACTCACTGCCCTTCTTCCTGGCTAGGTTTTTTGTCTTTTAATCGATTTAGTTCATCTTGAAATTCACTTAAGTCTTGAAAACTCCGATACACCGAAGCAAAGCGGATATAGGCTACTTCATCTAACTCGTGAAGCTGGCCCATAACTTCTTCACCAATGATTCGAGAGTTAATTTCTCGCTCACCGGTGACTTGAAGGAAATGTTTTATTTGTGATATAGAAATTTCAATTTGTTCAATAGAAACGGGTCGCTTTTCCAAAGCACGCTGCAACCCAGCTCGGAGTTTTTCTTCATTAAATGGTTCTCGACTGCCATCGCTTTTAATCACTCTGGGCATCACCAATTCAGCAAGCTCATAGGTAGTGAACCGCTCACTGCAATCTACACACTCGCGACGACGACGCACTTGGCCACCCTCAGCAACCAATCGCGAATCGACGACTTTGGTGTCATCAGCATTACAAAACGGACAATACATAAGAAAGCTCGTAAACGTGAAGCTCAAAAAATGGAGCGTTATTCTAACACAACAACTGTCGTTATTAGCCTAGCGTGAAATCAAGGTTGATTCATGGGCGTAAGACCAACATTATCACCCGAATGTTCGTAAAGCATACCCCGACTGGCAAATACTGTTCGATGCCGTGGCCCGGGCAAAGCGGCATCGATTGCCGCATAACCCGCATCACCAGGATACAGGCAAACTATCTCATCTTGAAACTGACATAACCTAGGTGTTACGTCATAAGACTTGCGCACCGAAAGCGCGCTACAGGCTAATTCAGCGGTCTCATAATGCGTCAAAAGGCCTAGCGAAAGATAGGTGGGCGGCAGGAGCGTTAACTCACCTTGGTGATGCAGGGTAATGGCGTCTTCAGGCCTGATCCATTGAAATTCATGAATCTCACCGTCGTCAATAATGACCTTTCCCGAGTCAGCATCGACGTTGCCGACAAAAAACCAAGTAGCGAAACGCCGCTTTTCCCCCACCGGGGTAGTCCAATTACAAAAATGGATCAAGTCTCGTCCTGGTACATTTAGACCACATTCTTCGCCAATCTCTCGCACCGTTGCCGCCACTGCTGCCTCTTTTTCGCTAGCCGCAGCCTCTAACTCATCAGCGTCAATTGCCCCCCCAGGGAAGACCCAGGCGCCACCAGCAAACGCCAGCTTGGCGTTACGTCTTAGCAGCAGCGTTTCTATGCCCTTATCTGCGTTTCGCAACAAAACCGCAGTGGCCGCTAAACGGAGTGGCGTAGATTGGTCGGACATAGATTTCACCTAGTGATTAAGGCATGCTGTTTTAACACGACAGCTTAGGCCCAAGAAAATCAGCCATAAACAGGGAAGCGCTGGCATATCTCCAGAACCTTCAGTTTAGTCTCTGCAACTACTTGTTCCGATGTACCATTTTCAAGACTGTCGAGAATGTCACACATCCAATGCGTCAACTCGACGGTTTCGTCTAAGCCGAATCCGCGAGTGGTGATCGCTGGCGTGCCAACACGTAACCCTGAGGTCACAAACGGAGACCGTGGATCCTTAGGAACTGCATTTTTATTGACTGTAATAAACGCCTCCCCCATAGCACGGTCGGCATCAGTTCCGGTGTACTCTTTGCCAATCAAGCTAACCAGCATAAGGTGATTTTCAGTACCATTAGAAACGATACTGATACCACGCTCCATAAATGTTGCAGCCATCGCTTTAGCGTTCGCAACAACCTGTTTTTGATAAACCACAAAATCTTCGCTGGCTGCTTCTTTAAAAGCAATAGCCTTAGCTGCAATCACATGACAGAGTGGTCCGCCTTGGCTACCGGGGAAAACGGCAGAGTTACATTTCTTTGCAATCTCCGCATCATTAGTCAAAATAATTCCGCCACGAGGACCACGCAAGGTCTTGTGAGTCGTAGATGTCACAACATGAGCATGAGGTATTGGGCTTGGATAAACACCTGCAGCAACCAAACCTGATACATGTGCCATATCTACAAGTAGGCAAGCACCCACTTTGTCTGCAATCTCTCTAAACCTAGCCCAATCCATAATTCCCGAGTAGGCTGAAAAGCCTGCAATAATCATAGCCGGCTTATGCTCGACAGCCAACGATTCAACTTGTTCATAGTCGATCAAGCCTGTATCGGCATTTAGGCCATATTGAATTGGATTATAGAGCTTCCCAGAAAAGTTGGGCTTGGCGCCATGCGTAAGATGGCCGCCATCTGCTAGACTCATCCCCAACACAGTATCACCGCCTTTGATCAGCGCTAAGAATACAGCACTGTTAGCCTGAGAGCCTGAGTGCGGCTGCACGTTCGCATATTCAGACCCATAGAGGCTTTTTAATCGATCAATAGCCAATTGTTCGGCAACATCAACATACTCACAGCCGCCGTAATAACGCTTACCAGGATAACCTTCTGCATATTTATTGGTCATCTTACCGCCCTGAGCCTCCATAACCGCAGGACTGGTGTAATTCTCAGAGGCAATTAGCTCTATATGTTGCTCTTGACGCTGGTCTTCAAGTTGAATGGCCTGCCATAATTCAGGGTCAATATTTTCAATGGTATGATCTTTATCAAACATGATTAAAAGGTTTCCTAGGGAGTTAAATCGAGATTCAAGTATTAAGCGAAGTTTACCTTAAATGACCCAGCCCTTACAGTCTCATAACCGACTTTCAGATCCAAAAAAAGCATAAATATTATTTACTTCTCGAACAATGCCATTGCTTCCACATGAGTGGTATGAGGGAACATATCCAGAACCCCAAGGTCTTTTATTTTATAGCCGGCGTCTAACAGATACTTTGCATCTCTGGCCATTGTCGACGGATGACACGAAATATAGATCACCTGTTTCGCACCTGACTTAGCGATCCAGGGCATGATATCTAAGGCGCCACTCCGTGGCGGATCAAGAACCACTAAATCTAGCGATTTCGGTATTTCCTTTATTTTATTCAAGCTGTTTTTCTGAGTGAGATCCGTGGTGAAAAATCGCGCAGTCGTTATCTTATTTTCGATCGCATTTTTTGCCGCGCCGGCCACCAAACGTTCTAACCCTTCAACGCCAATCACTTGATCAAACTGCTTTGTCAGGGGTAATAGTCGACCGCAACACCAGAACTGCTGGGCGATACTAGCCTGAGCATTTGATCCACCATTTTGGTATTAATCTCGCCATTCACTTGAATAAACTGCCCTGGGTCAAAACAGAATTTAAGGTTTCCTGACACCTTAAGATAAAGCTCTTCAGTACCCTCGTCTAACCGTTGGAACTGGCCATTTTTACCCACCTTCCACCAACACTGGATAGGAGTTTCGCTGAGAGACTGGAGGCCTTCTGTTAAAATATTAAGTTCACTATCTTTAAGTTGACGACTCGCTTCCAGCGCAATGGCGATGGCATTATCAGCACTGACCAGCTCTATCTCATAAAAGGTAATGTCTGTAGGCAATGACTGCAGCCACTGAGGTAATACGACTAATAGCGCAGCTAACGGCTTATCCAACACTAGGCACTCGATAATTGGTTCTATTCGCCGACTGCATTTATTACGAAAGCCAACAATAAACTGACCATCCTTAGCTCTTTGCACTGCAAGCCGAGCCCGACGTCGATAACCCCATTGAGAACCATTGATCGGTGTTAGTAATGACTCAGTCATTACATTTACCCGCTCGAAACTATTTAACACTTGAGTTTTTTTAAATTCAATTTGTTGCTGGTGATCAAGGTGCTGCAAACTGCAGCCACCACAGCGTGAAAAGTGCTTACACTCAGGCTCTACTCGATGCTCTGAGGTTACACTAAGGCTGCGCATACGCCCTTCACCGTAATTACGCTTTTCATTGGTAACTTGGAATTCCACCGATTCACCCGGCAAAGCACCCTCGACAAAATAGGCTTTACCGTTAATCCGACCTACCCCTCGACCATCATGAAGAAGATCCACGATATCGCAGTTGAGAACCTGTTGTTTAACCATAAGATGCCTAGATGGGATTGTCAGAAACAGCGTTTAAACGTAGCAAAGAGCCACCAATAACAACCCTTCAGGCCGCTAGTTTACACCCTGAACTATGGAGCCGCTAAAAAACTTGCCTACCGATCACCAAGGTATCGGTTGGCTGTTCCAATCAATATCGGACAACTGGCCATCCACATTGGCATTATCCATTATCTGAGCTAGGCGAGTAGCCACGAAGGCTGGTGAAAAAAGCTTCCCACTTGGCACAGCCGTCTGAAAGGGTTTGGACAACCCAGTATCTGTTGTACCTGGACGAAAAGCGATTAACTTCACGTTCTTAACTCGCCTAGCATATTCAATGACCATGTCTTGCAGGACCATATTTAACGTAGCCTTAGAGGCGCGATAGGAATGCCACCCACCCATACGATTGTCACCGATACTGCCAACTCTAGCGCTCATGGTCGCCACCACGCAAGGCTCTTGACCCTTAAGTATCTTAAACAGTGATTTTAACCAAAGAGCAGGCACCACCGTATTGCTCTGAAATGTCTCATGTAAGGCGTCAGCGTTAATATCTTCAAGACGCTTTTCTGGCTAGGGTGTCTCTGAATGAAGTAGTCCATGACAGATGCAAATACTAGCTATGTTGCCCGCATGAACCTCTATCTGGTCAACCACCGCGGTCATCGATTGTTCATCGTATCTCGCTTGAATCCAGATCACCTTATTTGCCACGTCGTCCAACGCAAACTGCCCCTGGTTGCTAACAGCAATTACGTGGGTAATAGCAGGGTCAGCTAAGAACTCAGACACCAGCGCAGTACCTAAACCACCTCCGGCACCTAAGACTAAAACACAGCTAGATACGCCGGCAGTAATTTTAATGTACCGCTTGTTTCACATTTATCACATCGCGGCTTGCCAGTGACCAGAGCTGAAATTCGGTGGCGATACCTAGCAAAAACCCTGTATCCTAAGTGGGCAACCTGTTTCAAAAAAGGCCAGCGAAGAATAGCCACCCAATGGCACTTGCCGACCAAGTAGCAAGAAAAATAGGTAACATCTAAACCGTATATCATACGGCCGTCGTTCCATTCGCCATGTAAAATTCTATCCGCTTGCTGTTGGTCAATGTGCGGGAAGCGCTCGCTAAAATGAGGGGCACAGATATTCTCAAAGACCATCTTATTATCGCTATCGAGCCGCTCAAGATGATTTATTTCAGCCGCGCAAAGTGGGCAACCAGCAGCATAAAAAATGGTCAGTTCAGTCACTAGCTATAACTCCATCAGCATTAAGATTACCACCACAAGATGCAGCAAAGTGACCAGTGAGGTCAGTGACAAACGCATCCGCCAATACTGTTTAGCAAGGGGATTAACCCGACGTTCTGCCCATAACAGGCTTACAAATCCCAGCATCAGCAGAGTAACCGCAAATATCGTCATGATCGGAGCGACATAAATAAGCAACAGCGCACACCAGGCGCTCAGAGCTAAAAGATTACTCATTAAAACAATAGGCTTGTCTATGCTTTGGCTGTCAGCCACCTGCCAGCTTGCCCACAAGGTGCCAGTCATAAAGCTAAGAATGACCGCACTGTAAGCAATAAAGACATAGGGAGCGTAGAACCCAAATAGCGCAGCACTTTGGAGCCCCGAACCAAACCAGAAACCGTTGATCATCAGCCAAACCGGAACCACAAATGGAATCAGTCCGGCATAACCTAGAATATGCATCAAGGTCAGGACAGTCATCGTCGAGGAGTTTTCGTCAGTTGTCATAATTAGCCCCTTTTCAGGACTAAAATACGGTCTTAAACCAGAGTTAGATTACACTTGTTTGAGAAGCATGATTCTCTAAAAAACCCTTTACACATAGCCTGCAATGCCTTGACTAATAGTAGAACCCGCCAAACCCCAAGGGCTTACGGCCTCTGAAATCAACTATTCATAAGCCTCGCGCGGCGATACGGTCACTGAGATATAGCTACCGCGCCTTCCGCCGCCTTCGATCTGAACAGTAGCGACTCGAGACGCTTTTTCAAAGGTAAGCACAGATACTTTTGACTGGACACTAGTCACTGTCACCCAACCATATCCAGCCATATTGACTTGATAATACGTAAAAGCGTCTTTGATGTTCTGAGATGATCGCAATACAGCACGGCCAATCCACTGTTCACCCGAATTAAGCAACAGCGACTTATCAATATCTATGGTATCGCTGGAGGCAATTGGGATATCAGCAAATGATCTAGAAATTTCTGCGAGTGTGGTTTTTGTCGAGGCGGATTTACTCGAGGTTGACGGAGTATTCACCGTGTTGCAGCCAGTAATGATTAAGGTCATGGTTAGAAGGAGTGCATTTATCCATAAAGACTTTGGCATTATTATTATTCTCTTATTTTACGGAATCTTGATTATAGCTAGCGACTTCAATCATATGTGAATAATTTTGTGGGGCTCAGAATCGCAACCCTTAGTCACATTGATCGAGATAATAGCCGCTGTAGATATGACGACACATACGGGAACATCCTCATTAATAAGAGAATTAAATCGCTTTAATAAACTAAAAAATTAGACCAATCGCAAAGATTAGGCTTACACTGGAAGTTGGGTCTTACCTTGGCTCAAACAAAACGGAACCTCGAAGGATAGAGGTCATTTAACGCAGGTATAAAGCACATACGTTTGTATCTGAGATATGGGGTATTTAACTATGTCATTACTAGGCTCAAAAACTGAAGAAAGTTTAAAGGCAGCATTTGCTGGTGAATCTCAAGCCAACCGTCGCTATTTGTATTTCGCCGCAAAAGCCGACGTTGAAGGTTACAACGATGTCTCTGCGGTGTTTCGTTCAACCGCAGAAGGCGAGACTGGTCACGCCCACGGTCATCTTGAATATCTAGAGGAAACCGGTGATCCAGCGACTGGGATGCAATTTGGTGGCACCAAAGAAAATCTCGAAAGCGCTATTGCTGGTGAAACTCATGAGTACACAGATATGTACCCGGGTATGGCGAAGACTGCTCGTGACGAGGGTTTTTATGAGATTGCTGACTGGTTCGAAACGCTGGCAAAAGCAGAACGCAGCCACGCTAACCGATTCCAAAAAGCGCTCGATCAGCTAGACGACTAAACTTGTCGAAGAACGGATTTATTACTAATGCTGGGGCTTTTAATATAGCTCCAGCGTTTCCTGTGGTACCACGTTAATGCTTTGGGAGATGATAAGTGGCTCAACGTGAAGGTAATTTGGTCGCGCCAACTCGGCATCCTTTGGACTGGCAGTCAGACACATTTTATGACCAAGAATCTCTCAATACAGAGCTAGAGCGTGTCTTTGACATCTGCCACGGCTGTCGCAGATGCGTTAATCTCTGCGACTCATTTCCAACACTGTTTGATCTCGTCGACGAGTCAGACACCTTTGAAGTAGACGGTGTTGATAAAGCGGACTACAGCAAAGTAAGTGATCAGTGCTACCTCTGTGACCTCTGCTATATGACCAAATGCCCTTACATCCCTCCTCACGAGTGGGCGGTGGACTTTCCTCACCTTATGTTAAGAGCCAAGGCCGTAAAGTTTGAGCAACAAGGTGCAAAACTGCGCGATAGAGTCCTCACTAGTACCGACACAGTGGGCAAGCTTGCCTCCATTCCTCTGATTGATATCACCGTCAATGCGTTAAATAAAAACACCCTATTCCGCAAGGCTCTGGACAATGGCTTTGGGGTTCACCAAGAAGCGCCAGTGCCTGAATATCACAGCAACACCCTGCGCAAGCGTATGGCGCCCGTCATTAAAGGTGACGTGCCAGTTCAAGTGGCTCCCGTTGGCAAGACTGCCGGCAAAATTGCGCTTTATGTGACCTGCTATGGCAACTACAACAGTCCAACCCTAGGGGAGGACTTCTATCAGGTCTTTCGCCACAATGGCATCCAAATGGACCTGGTCCCCAAAGAAAAATGCTGCGGCATGCCTAAACTAGAACTAGGCGACCTAAAGGCGGTGGAAAAACTGAAAGACGCCAACATTCCAGTGCTGGCAAAACTGGTTGACGAAGGCTATGATCTGACCGCCCCCATTCCATCCTGTGTGTTAATGTACAAGCAAGAGTTACCCCTTATGTTCCCGAATGACCCGGACGTCATCAAGGTACAAAAAGCCTTTTTTGACCCCTTTGAATACCTGTTTTTGCGCCACAAAGCGGGTGTATTAAATACCGACTTCACTCACCCTTTAGGGGACATTAGCTATCAGGTTGCCTGTCACCAACGAGTGCAAAATATTGGCCTTAAAACAAGAGACATTCTGAGCTTAATCCCCGATACCAAGGTGCACCCCATCGAACGATGTTCAGGGCATGACGGCACCTACGCGGTAAAAACAGAAACCCGAGGCAAGTCGGTGAAAATTGCGCGGCCAGTGGTTCGTAAGGCCAACGATCAAAACGCAGACCATTTTACGAGTGACTGCCCCATGGCAGCCACCCACATAAGTAATCTTGCAGACTCAGAGAAAAAGCCAGAACATCCAATGACTTTACTGAGAACATCTTACGGAATTTAAAGGCGACTTATGAAGCAACTCACACGGCAAGACCTTTGGTCACTAGAGCAATACTCAGAGCGACGACAGTCATTTCGTGCCGAAGTCATGACGCATAAAAAAAACCGCCAAATTACACTCGGCACCCATGCTCGGTTTTGTTTTGAAGACCAGCTTACAATGCGCTACCAAATCCAAGAAATGCTACGCATCGAACGTATCTTTGAAGCCAGCGCTATTCAAGAAGAGCTCGACACCTACAACCCCCTTGTGCCAGATGGCAAAAACCTCAAAGCAACCTTTATGCTTGAATATGACGATATCGATCAACGTAAAGTTATGCTGCAAAAACTCAGAGGCGTCGAAAAGCAACTATGGCTTGAAGTTGAAGGTATGCCGCGCATTACTCCCGTCGCTGACGAAGACCTAGAACGTGAAAACGACGAGAAAACATCAAGCGTGCACTTTCTGCGCTTTGAATTTTCAATCGAACAGATTACGGCGCTTAGACAGGGCGCTCAACTTAGTTTGGGGGTAGACACCACCTTAATAGAACCCAACGCAATGGTTGTGTTTGACCCCATAAGATCAGCCCTGATTAATGATTTCGATCCTGTAGATTAAGTCTTCTATAAAAGCCACTAGAAAGAACAGCTAAACTACCCAAAGATGTTCTTTCTAATTAAATAAATCGACCCTGAGCCAGACAATTCTACTTTTTGGGGATATCCCTAAGACACTAAATAATGTAGGTTTTGTGATCCGCCCAATACTTATCTCGCAGTAGGCGTTTATACAGCTTACCAGTAGGATGTCGAGGCAATTCCTTGTCAAAATCGACAGACTTGGGACATTTTATTTTCGCCAACCCCTGCCGGCAAAATATCATTAGCTCTTGCTCTAAGTCTGGCCCTAGATCAGCCCAGTCTATTGGCTGAACAACGGCTTTAACCTCTTCACCAAACTCTTCATTAGGTACACCAAATACAGCGACATCAGCGACTTTCGGGTGCATAATTAATCGATTTTCCGCTTCTTGTGGATATATATTTACACCACCTGAAATAATCATAAAGGCCTTGCGATCGGTTAAATACAAAAACCCCTCTTCGTCCACACGCCCTACATCACCGAGTGTTGTCCAGCCTTTTACATGCTTTGATTCTTTGGTTTTGTCTGGGTCATTATAATATTCGAACACAGGACCATCCGCGAAATAAATGGTCCCCGCCTCTCCCACGGCAACGTCGTTACCCTCATCATCGCAAATATGTAAAACACCGACCATGGCCTTGCCAACACTACCTCTGTGGGCCAACCATTCATGGGAGTTAATCGCACAAAAGCCATTGCCTTCTGAGCCAGCATAATATTCAAAAATCACCGGCCCCCACCAATCAATCATTTTTTCCTTGATCTCTATCGGGCAGGGAGCTGCCGCATGAATCGCAACCTGCAATGACGAAACATCATATTTAGTGCGGGCCTCTTCCGACAATTTCAACATTTTTACGAACATAGTAGGCACCCATTGGCTGTGGGTGATCTGATATTTTTCAATCAGGCGTAACGCTTCTTCTTCGTTAAAGTCTTCCATCACTACACTAGTGCCACCGAAGAGCAACGTTACGAGGTTATAGCGCAGTGGAGCTGCATGATAGAGAGGAGCTGGAGACAAATAGATCGTTTCATTGCCAAAGCCGTAGAGTCCCTTTGACAGCAGTACTAAGTTAGAAGACTCATCCCCCACGTTTATGTCTGGCAAAGGAATTTTAACGCCCTTAGGTTTCCCGGTAGTACCCGATGAGTACAACATATCAATCCCAGCAGCCTCATCAGCAATAGGGTACTGCAACATCTGATCACGCGAGGACTCATAACTGTCGTAACCATTTATAGTGCCATTAACCATCAGCCTAGATTCAACGGCAGGCATATCATCAAGCAATTCAGTCGCCAGCTCACCTTTTACAAAAGAGCTAATGAACAGCTTTGCGCCACAGTCATTAATAATATAAGCGGCCTCGCCAGCTGTCAGCCGGGAACTAATAGCGGTATAAAACAAGCCAGATCGTGCAGCTGCCATGCAAATTTCGAGAAACCGAGCATTATTTTCCATCAATAGTGCAATATGATCGCCTGTTTGCAACCCTAGCGATCTAAATAATTGGGAAGTCTGGCAGGATCGTTCATTTAATTGCTGGTAGGTGACTGTCTCACCACTGCCCGCCATAATGTAAGCCGCTTTATGGGGTGTCTGTTTTGCGAGGTCGCCAATGTACATCCAAGATCTCCGATAGAGGTTTGATAAAACTACTCGAACTAGAGCTGAAGTAAATCATTTTTTGCATCCAGACCGCAAGCAAGGTCGACATCAAGGGTAGTTTTCGCTACTGTCTACGCCGTTAATGTATTCATTCGGAGTATTCTATTGAGCTATATTATTACTGACGTTGTAGCCGGCGTTGGACTTATTACTCTGGACCGCCCAGCGGCCCTAAACGCCCTCAACCTGAACATGATTCGTGACCTAACCAAAACGCTAAACGACTGGCGTGACGACCCCACCATTGAGGCGGTTGCGGTGCGCGGCTCTAACCAGAATGGTCCTTTTGGTGGCTTTTGTGCTGGTGGTGACATCCGCTTTTTTCACGCTGCGGGCATTTCTAATGATCCTGATTTGGAGGCTTTTTTTACCGAAGAATATCAATTAAATTATTTGATTTTTAACTACCCAAAACCCTATATAGCCTTTATGGACGGCATTGTTATGGGCGGTGGTATGGGCATTTCCCAAGGCGCTTGTCTTAGAGTTATCACCGAACGAACCAAAATGGCGATGCCTGAAACCAATATTGGGCTATTCCCCGATGTTGGCGGGGGTTATTTCCTTAGCAGATGCCCTGGCAGTAGTGGCGAGTACCTCGCTCTAACTGGAAAACTGTTAGTCGGCGCTGACGCGCTAGATGTCGATTTAGCCGATGGCCTTGCAGACAGCGATGATATAGCTGATCTCTGGGACGGTCTCACCAATAACCCGATGATGTCTGTAACCGCGCGGATTGGCCGTTTGCAGAGTCGCCTCAAGCGCGGCACCTCGTCAGATTGGCTAACACCCGACATTGACTCAATATTTTGCTTAGATAGCGTCAACGATATTATGCAAGCCTTGACCAAGAGTGATTCTCAATGGGCCGAAGACACCTTGTCAGTGCTACAAAAACGCTCGCCTTTGATGCTCCATGTCACCTTTAAACAGCTTCGGCTTGGACGTTCAATGACGCTAGCAGATGATCTTAGATTGGAAAGAACACTGGTAAGGCACTGTTTTCAAACTGATCATTTGCAACGCTCGGGAACAACCAGTGAAACGATCGAGGGTATTCGCGCGTTCGCCATAGACAAAGATCATAGTCCAGCATGGAACCCAGCCAGTGTCGAAGAGGTAACACCTCCTATGGTTGACCCATTTTTTGAAAGCCCTTGGCCCGCTGATCATCACCCCCTGAGAGACTTGGTTTAATAAACCCGCAGATAGAGTACGTTATGTCGTTTGAGCTAATTGAAAAACCTATAACCTGCCCCTTTTGCTGGGAGACTATTACGTTGTTAGTAGATCCTTCAGAATCCCAAATCTACACCGAAGACTGTTTTGTCTGCTGCCGGCCCATTCTGGTGAGCACTGAAATACAAGGTGACCATATTCAGGTGAATGTCACGCAGGAAGATCTGGGCTTTTAGCCCAAGGTATTTTGGTTTCCAGATCAAGAAACTAAGGGCATCCGGTCACATTAATAATTCAACCCATGCCCAAAGATAAAGGTCGGGGCAACTGAATCATCCGGCATGTCTTCTTTTTGCACCATCACCGCGTTCATGGACGATGGTATCTCAAAGGGTAACTTTCCTTGCGGGCTAAATTGACCAAAAATCATTTCAAACAGTACTGAATCATAAACACCGAAGGTACCAATCAGACCATCACTTATTTGGTTAAGCTCCGTCAAAATAGCGGGACGATTAAGATCAACTACAGTGATTAAGGTAGCACTCTCACTGTAAGCCTTTGCCTTCAATAACACCGCGGCGTTAAACGCTAGGTTGTCGTCAGGTAAAATGCCACTTAAGAGCTTGTCGATAAGCTCATCTGAACCTGGCGCTTGATTACCGTTGAAAATCGTCGGCAGGTAAAGAATGATGTAGTCCGCCTGATCAGCACTATCAACCAGTGTTCCGAAGGGCTTCGCCTGCTCTGGGTCTAAACCGTCAACAAATATTTTGCCCCCCAGGGCAATCGGTAGTGTTGGTGCATCAATTATTTTGTTATTGAGTAATACAATCGATTTACGTTGTGCTTCCAGCCCAGCGGCAACGTATTCTGGGGTTTTAACCTTTAAAGGAATGGATTTCTCATCAACCAAGGAATTTTCAAATAAACCCAGCTCAAACTTGTTTAGCAAAATACGTCGTACTGACTGGTCTATGCGCGCTTCGCTCAGCTCCCCTGACCTCACCAGGTCAATAATATGTTCAGGGTCACTCTCACCACCATATTGATCAACACCAGCATCAATCGACTTTTTATAGCGCTCGCGAATCGATAAACCCTCGACACCCCAAGCTCGACTCGAAACAATGCCCCAGTCTGTACAAACCACACCGGCAAACCCTAATTGATCACGCAATAGATCGGTGAGGATCATTTTATTGAAGCCCATGGCGACGTTTTCATCGGTCTGATCGATGGGAATACCGTAGTACGGCATGATCACTCGAAGTCCATTATCAATAGCTTTTTTAAAGGGCTCCACGTGGTAATCAAAGTTACCGCCCGGGTAAACTTGGCGCTTACCGCTGGGCAGGTGTGGGTCAAAACCAAACTCTTGAGGCCCGCCGCCGGGGAAGTGTTTAACCATGGTCATGACACTGCCCGATGTCAGCGAGGCTCCTTGAAAACCCAGCATATAGGCATTGGTAAGTTGGCTAGATAATTCAGCGTTAGAACCAAAGGTGCCAAAATTGCGCGACCAACGGGGTTCTGTTGCCAAGTCAGCCATTGGGTGCAGCGCAGTGCGCAGGCCAACAGCACGGTACTCAGCTGATGCAATTTCACCAAAGCGTTTAACCAGATCAACATCGCGTGCCGCGGCAAAACCCAGCTGTGATGGCCAACCAGAAAATCCTTTTACAGAGAACGCGGCAATGCCACCGCTGGCCGCTTCATGTAGTGGATCGGAACTGATAGTTAACGGAATCCCGAGTCTTGTTCTGGCGGCGATTTTTTGTAGCTCATTGAGCTTTTCCGCAATTTCCAAGGGCGTTGGTTTGCCATAGAAATTAAAGTGAGAGATATGTTTATCCAATACTTCCGACGCATCAACACCCACCCGGCCCATCGCCAAGTGAAACGCTAATAAAGCGAAATCTGGCTTAATCGTGATGGCTGGGTGCATCATCTGTCCAACTTTTTCTTCAAGGGTCATCTGGCGAAGCAGATTATCCACGCGCAATACAGCTGGTTGACGAACATCTTCATAAATATCGAGTTGTTGGTTTTTATTAAGATCGCGATAGGTGAAATCATCTTTAATAAGCACCTCTGGCTCAGGCCCTTTACTCACATAAATACGGATACTGTCATAGGGCTGAATAAGCAGATTAACCACCCATAAAGCGCTCACAACGAGAACAGTTAAAACGGCAATACCGGCGTACTTGAATAATTTTTTCATAGGGTTTCTTTTGATTTTTATCGTAGCGTCTATTAACTTATTTTAATCGCTACGTTTTTAGTTTGCACATAACTATACAAGGCTTCTTGGCCCTTTTCTCGACCAAAACCTGACAGGCCAGTGCCGCCAAAGGGTGTTTCGATACCCCCAGCGTACCATTCATTTACAAATATCTGTCCAGCCTTTAATAATTTTGTCCCACGCAAGCAACGATTGATATTAGAGCTAAAAATACCGGCCACTAAACCGTAGTCAGTGGCGTTAGCTAAATCCCAAGCCTGCTCTTCCGTATCAAAGGCAGTTATAGCCAACACCGGGCCGAACACCTCTTGCGTAAAAATATCGGCATCAGGGCTCACATTGCCAAACACAGTGGGTTCAACAAAGTAACCTTTGTGCCCAGCGGATTTTTTACCACCAGTTATTAGGGTTGCACCCTGCTGTGTAGCCTCGTCACAGTAATGCAGCACCTTTTTTTGCTGTGCTGCAGACATAACAGGGGTAATATCGTTGTTATCTATGCCCGGCCCTATTTTAAGGCCCTTAGCAAAGCTCGCAATACGCTCTACTAACTGGTCATAAATACTACGCTCGACCAGCAGTCGCGACATGGCCGAACAGACTTGGCCTGCGTTAAAGAAAATACCCCAATTAATACTATCCATCAGCTGATCTAGGTCTGCATCGGCAAAAACCACCGCGGCAGATTTACCCCCTAGTTCCATCACACAGGGCACGGCACGTTCGGCGGCGGCATGCAAGATCGCGCGACCTGTCGGCACGGAACCAGTAAAGACTATCTGATTTATATCTTTGTGGGCGGCTAGCGCGGCTCCAATTTCTGGGCCCGTGCCACAAAGCATACTTAGAGCACCCTCTGGCAAACCAGCACGTTGACAGGCAGTAGCTATCCATGTCATCGCTAGTGGAGTCAGCTCAGGTGACTTAACAATCACAGCATTCCCAGCTGCGAGCGCTGGTGCTAGAGACCGAGCGCAGATCGAAACAGGGAAATTCCAAGGGACTATTTGCGCAGAAATGCCAAAAGGTTCATAAACGGTATAATCAATATAATCACTTCCAAGAGGGATAGACACGCCTTCAATTTTATCGGCCATACCAGCGTAATACTCAAAGTAGCGAGCGGCTTCGTTAAACTCGTTTTGGGCGTCGCTAAGACGTTTACCATTCTCCAATACCGCTAGCTCACTACCCTGTTGGCTGATCCCTCTAATTTCGGTAGCGATGCGATATAACAAGGCCGAACGTTCAGCGGGCTTACAGTCGATAAGCTCACGAGAATTAACACAGTCCCTGGCTGCGGTGACGGCGGCTTCAAGATCATCCAAGCTGGCTTTTGCTATCGTTGCAAAAATCTCGCCTGTCGCGGGGTTTTCAACATTAATGCTACTGTTCGCCGAGACCCATTTTCCGTCAATAAAATTGTGCCAATCGCTCATAGAATTATCCTGTGTTAGGTTGTGCTCGGACTATAACGCTCAGCGACCCATTGGTGGAAGTGATGACTGGGGACATCCATGACAGGAGAAAACAGACCGCCACTAAACCCGGGTGAATGCCTTGCTTTCTGCATGCCCTCAAGGGCAAATACATCCTCGCCAAAGACCTGACGCCAACTCTCTAAAACAGACGACCTGCATGCTTGGTAACGACCACCCAGGGCCTTTTCTCCAACATAATAAAGCTGCACTTTTTCAAGCGTACTCTCGCAAGACTGGGGTTGCAAAATCATGGCAAAAGCATGGTCGATTTGAAGGCCGAGTAAAACATTTGGATATAGCGAGATATATTCTGCATGACGTATTTTATCTTCTGGCCAGTCTTCAAATTGAGGTAACTCTGTCCCAGCTACTTCTGACAGGGTGTAAACATAGGTCCCCTGTCCCGACATATCCTCAGTAAAAACGATATTGTAGTGCTCACTAAGCGGAGAGTATTTATTTAGCGATGGGTGTACCCAGGGAAGATGGTAGGCCTCACAATAGTTTTCAACGGCCAGCTTCCAGTTCGCCTTAATGGTGATTTCCATTGAGCTTTCGGACTTAGAAACATGCAATTGATCGAAGCTAGGTCGACTTACAAAGGCCTCCCAACGTTGCGCTAAAGGTGCAATGAATTGTTCGAAGTCTGGGGCGTCCCCAGATAGGTTAACAAAGATAATTCCCATCCAAATATGAGAGCGAACTGACTTTAGTCCATTGTTGTCACACGAAAAATCTTTCACGTGATTCACTCCCACACCACCGATAAAGGGCGTGGCTTTAAGATCACCGTTAAAGTCATAGTCCCAAGAATGATAGGGACATCGAATGCTGCGAGCCTGTGGCTTAGGCTCACTCACCAATGTCATTCCTCTATGGCTACACACGTTATGAAATACATGAATACTGCCTTGACGATCGCGGGCCATTAATAGGGGTAAACCCATGAAATCAGCTGGGGCTAAACTGCCATTGTTGACTAACTCAGACGCAAACCCTAAGCCCGCCCATGTCTTACCTAAGACTTGGTCTCGCTCAAAATAAAAAAGAGCCTCACTAGTATAGGCTGACCCAGGCATGCCCTTAGCTTCAGTTATAGGCATGCACACCGCGTCCAGTTCCGTTAGTGGAATAGTTTCCTGTAGATTTATAGTCATACTGTGTTCCTTATTCCATCTGATCACTGTAGACGATTTAGTTGGTTTTGGAATATCCATAAGCGACTTATTAGTCAATGATTAGCTTTCCTTATGATGATTGACGAGTGTTTTCATACGGGCCACTATTAGCGTCAATTAAATCAATTTCTAAGAGCTTTTTCGATGTCTACAATCAAGCAATCCCCCTACGTTATTGTGGGTGCTGGCATTCATGGCCTAAGTACCGCTTACCATTTAGCGCAAGCCTTAAAATCTAGCGGTAAAGGGTCCGGAAAGGATATCATTGTTATCGACAAAACTGAGATTGGGGCAGGTGCCTCAGGTATCGCCTGCGGAGTGATCCGGAATAATTATTTTCAGCCTGCCATGCGAGAACTCATGGCGCATAGTGTCGCAGTCTGGGAGACAGACCCAGACGCTTTTAGCTATCTCCCAGTGGGTTATATGCAGATTAGTTGCGAATCGATGCATGGAGATGTGGCTTCTATCTATGCGCAGCAAAAAGCCATTGGTTATGACTCAGTCTTTATTGAAGGTCGTAAGGATTGCAAAGACTACATGGTGGATATGTTTCATGACTGGCAAGCGCAGGGAATCACTTCGGTACTTCATGAGAAATCAGGTGGCTACGCCAATAACAATAAGTCACTCCAAGGCTTAGCATCCAAAGCTAAGGCTGAAGGAGTACGTATTATTGGTGGCGTTACGGTAACCGGATTTAGTCGAGATAATAAGGGTGCCATAAAGTCAGTTGAAACTGATAGAGGTAATATTGACTGTGATTACATCGTAGTTGCCCCAGGTCCTTGGGCAAAACAGATGTGGCACATGCTTGATATGCCCAGCACCATTAGTATTAAAAACCCTGATACAGGTGCGATTAGCCACGATATACCCATGTGGGTATATTGGTCCCTGCAAGAGGGGACCCTCGGCGTCGACCCCCGTTTACAGCATACCAATTACGGTAAGATGCCACCGGTCATACACGTGGATACCGATGCACCGCTATATTCAGATGTTGATGGTTCATTGCTCTCCGATAAAATGTGGGGTGTCTATTACAAACCGGACTTTAATTTCGGTGGTATCCAAGGCGGGGCCGCTCCTTTTATCGTCGACAAAAAGGCGGACTTGGTGGCGGTTGATCCCTACGGCCCAGAGTCACCGGAATTTATTGTCGGTAACGATTTCTCAACTATGTGGGTATCTGCTTTGGCTCATTGCCAAAAACGATTTTCAGGGACCATGGCCCAGTATAAAAATGAACCCTCTGGCGGCATTGGGGCCTTCACGCCAGACAGCTTCCCTGTGTTTGATGTGTTCCACGGAAATTGTTATATGATCGCCGATTCCAACCATGGCTACAAAATGATCGGGGTAGGTAAACTGGTAGCAGAAGATATATGTGGTCAGAGCTCAAGCTTACTGGATCCATTTCGATTTTCCCGCTATGCCCAAGGAAAGCTTCACCCCGTATCTAACAGCCCTTTCCCTTGGAGCTAAGATAGATAACTAATTTGCTGATAGGACGGAAGTGATTTTGACCCATAAATCTATAATCAACGTATAACAGTTATAATCAATACTAGTCTAAAATTTGATAATCTTTACCGAGATACAGGGTCCATATTCCCCTAAAAAATGAGAAAAACTGTAAAAAGGACTCCTAGTGAAAAGCTTCTCAATGAAATTATTGGTCATCCTTTCAATGTTTGGGCTAGCGCTTGCTGGCTGCGCGGAAAAATTTAGCCCCTCAGAGACTCTAAGCCTTGCCGTCAAATATAATGTTGTGATCGAGCGGGACCACTTAGGCGTACCCCATATTATTGGCGAGCGCGATGTAGACGCGGCCTTTGGCTTTGCCTATGCACAAGCCGAAGACAACTGGAAAATTATCCATGACAGCGTCCCATTTTATCGGGGCACCAATGCCGCAATTAATGGTAAAGAGGCTGCAACAGTCGACTTTCTGGTTCAATGGTTGGGTATTTGGGATACGATTGAATCGGATTATGAAACCCAATTAAAATCTGAGACTCATGCTTGGATCGATGCCTTTGTCGATGGCATAAATCACTACGCGGCCTTGCATCCAGAGCAGACCGATCAATCAATTTTTCCCATCACGGGGCAGGACGTTGTTGCCGGCTATATGCTGCGTCATTTGTTGTTCTACGGGTTTGATGCATCACTAATGGAGTTATTTGAACCTGAACGACAGCGTGCTATTAGTCGTGGTCCTGCTGACCGAGGCCGTCAGGCGCGGCCGATAGCTGAAGGTGTCACTATCAGTGACCTGCCTGTGGGTTCGAATGCGATTGCTGTCGCAGCGCCTTTTACTGTAGATGGTGCGACCCGTTTGGCTATCAACTCCCACCAGCCCACTACCGGCCCTTTGGCATGGTACGAGGCTCACATTCAAAGTAATGAAGGCCTTGACGTGATGGGCGGTCTGTTTCCTAGTAGCGCCACTATCGGCGTTGGCTTTACTAAAAATCTCGGCTGGGGTGCTACCGTCAACAAACCTGACTTAGTCGATATCTATGTCCTAGATATGGACCCCAATGACCTCATGCGTTACAAGTTGGACGGCGAATGGAAAACATTGGAAGCGAAAGATATCGATATTGAGGTTAAATTGTTCGGCTTCCTCTCTTGGACGGTGACTCAGGTCGGCTTGAGATCAGTTCATGGACCTGTGATTCAAAATGACCACGGCACCTATGCAGTGCGTTATGCTGGTATGGGTGAAGTGCGTCAACTGGAACAGTGGCTCGCGATGAACAAGGCGCAAAATTTTGACCAGTGGCGCGATGCTTTGCGTATGCAGGCCTTTGCCAGCTTTAATTTTGTCTACGCCGATCGCGACGGCAATACTATGTTTGTGCACAATTCCCTGACGCCTAAACGGCTGCCTAGTTATGACTGGACACAATATTTACCGGGTGATGATAGCCGTCTGATCTGGAAAGACTATATGGCGTTTGATGATCTGCCACAGGTAATTAATCCAACCTCAGGCTATCTGCACAGTGCCAATCAAACGCCTTTTCGCGTTAGCGCGGAAGCCGACAATCCCAACAAAGATGACTACCGTATTGAGGACGGCTTTCCGACTAGAATGACCAATCGTGCCGACCGTGGACTGGAGCTACTGGCAGCACTCGATTCCATCTCAGAACAGCAATTTTATGACATCAAACACGATAAGAAATACAGTGTTAACTCTCGTGCTTACGCTTATTTACAAAAGGCAGCGAGCACCGATCTTAGCGATATAAAGACCGAGACTTTACAAAACTATCAAGCGGCGCAGGGTCTCATTGCCAACTGGGATCTGTCCACTGACCTCAATAACCGTGGTGCGGCGCTCAGTGCCTGCGTTTTGGGCGGTGAGTGGTTGTCCGAACAAAAGGGTGACTCTGCTCCCAAGGCATTGGACGAACTTATTCGCTGTACTGATTTATTAATCGAGACAACCGGCAGTATTGACCCACTTTGGGGTGAAGTGAATCGACATGTTCGCGGTGATCTTAATATGCCAGTGGCTGGCGGCCCAGACACGTTGAGAGCTGTTTATGGCAGGCGTCTGGAGGGAGATGCATTCCTCACCAATGTAGCCGGTGATGGACTTTATTACCAGGTTTCTTGGGATGCCCGAGGAGAATTAAAGGTGCGTGGGGTTCACCAATACGGATCAGCCACGCTGAACGAAAACTCACCTCACTATGCTGATCAAGCCGAGGATTATGCCAACGAAATTCTTCATGACCCTCTATTTGATTCGTCCCTACGGGAATCAAAAATAGAACGCCGCTACAGGCCTGGTGAATAAGCTTAGACTCTGCTTTTCATTCTCTCAAGGCATCTAATCTAACCCTTATTGGTGAGTAAAACTTGCTTTTGAAGGGTGACACCACGAAAATACTCGTCTTCCGAAAGAATTCGCCGTCGATCAAAAGAGTTAATCATGTCTATCCAGTGGTATCCCGGTCATATGCGCAAGGCCAGCAACGAGATGATCGAGGCTCTGCCTCTGGTTAATGTCGTGATTGAAGTTCTAGACGCTCGTATTCCCTTCAGTAGTTCAAATCCGTTTATTCAAGAGCTGAGTGCCGACAAGCCCCACATCAAGTTACTTAATAAAACTGACTTGGGTGACCCTGATATTACCAAGCAGTGGCAGGATTATTTTGAGCAACAGGCGAACACCAAGACTTTGCCATTGGATTTAAAAAATCATGACCCGAGCAAGCAAATTATTGACCTGATTAACAAGCTGAGCCCACAAAAAGAAGGTCGCAACACTTTGGTCATGGTGACAGGCATCCCCAATGTTGGTAAGTCATCGTTAATTAACTGTCTGGCAGGAAAGCACATTACCAAAACCGGTGATGAACCAGCAGTTACCAAAGGTCAGCAAAAGATTAACCTTCGCAACGGAATCATGCTGCTGGATACACCAGGCATTCTCTGGCCGAAGATAGAAAATCCTCAAGGTAGCTATCGTCTAGGAACTACTGGCGCCATTAAAGATACCGCGGTGAGCTATGAAGATTTGGCATTTTTTGCCGCAGAATTCCTGCTCGAGGCATACCCTCAGCGTCTGCGAGAACGATTTAATATCGAGGAATTACCGCGAACTGAAATCGCGCTGCTGGAGATTATTGGTGCTCAACGCGGCTGTCTTAGAGCTGGTGGACGCGTCGATTTAGAACGTGTCTCAACCATCTTTATTAATGAATTACGCGCTGGCTTGTTAGGGCCTTTGGGGTTTGAAACACCTGAAATCATTAAAGCAGAGATGCAGCAAGTGGCTGTGTTAAAAGAAGGTAAAGCAGAACGTGAAAAATCGCGCTTAGACAAGGCCGCAGCGCGGCGTCGAAAAGCCAAGTCAAACCGCAAATAGCGCTATACGTAACACCCTGCCGCATAACCAGAAGCCCAGGCCCACTGAAAGTTATACCCACCCAGGTGACCGGTAACATCAAGTACTTCGCCCACAAAATAAAGACCCGGTTGAGTTTTACATTCCATGGTCTTGGATGAAATGTGATCGGTGTCAACACCACACAATGTGACCTCGGCGGTGCGATAACCCTCTGTACCAGAAGGCTTTAATTGCCAGTTACTTAATGTATCGGCAATGTACTGCAACACTCCGTTAGGAATTTCTGCAATCGCAGTGTCAGCATAAATAGCCCAATAAATACTTTCCAATGACTGAGTGAGCCCTTTTGAGAGTAGAGGGGACAATAAACTTCTCAACAGACTCTTTGGGTTAGACTGTTTAAGCTCTAGCAATAGCGCCTGAGCATTTTGATCAGGTAATAAATTCACGCTAATAAATTGCCCCGGCTTCCAATAACTGGACAACTGTAGAGCTGCCGGACCACTGATGCCGCGATGAGTAAACAGTAAATTCTCTCGAAAGCTCATACCATTGACTGACATTTCAACATCGACGGACAACCCAGAATTGGCCTCGCTGATATCTTTTACCCAATCACTGAAAGTAAAGGGTACCAATCCAGCAGTCCGCGGCAGTAAATTGAGCCCGAATTGTTCGGCAATGTCATAGCCAAACCCTGAAGCCCCTAAGGTTGGTATGGATAGGCCGCCAGAGGCAACGACTAAAGACCGACACTGGAAATGCTTTTCCTTCACTGACAGGGTAAAACCACCCTCGTCACAAACTTCAACTTGGCTAATCATCGCCTTAGTCTCAATGACTACCCCGACTGCGGCGCACTCATCGAGTAACATTTTTAGAATATCTTTTGATGAGTTATCGCAAAATAATTCACCGTGGCTTTTCTCATGATAAGGAATCTGATGTCGCTCAACTAAATCGATAAACTGCCATTGGTTGTAACGGTTTAACGCTGAAATGCAAAAATGTGGATTGCTAGAAAGGAAGTTTTCAGGGGTTGTATCCAAGTTGGTAAAATTGCAGCGTCCACCCCCAGACATCAGTATTTTCTTGCCCACCTTATTGCTGCTGTCGAGCACCAATACGGATTGACCCCGCTGCCCTGCGGTAAAAGCGCAAAATAATCCCGCGGCACCGCCCCCAATAACAATGACATCGTAATCTTTCACTTAGTAACATCCCCCGCTATATTCTTCCAACGCCGTTCAATTTCCTCTCGACCAATAGACTCAAGGATACTGATGTTTTTGATCGGAATGGTCTCCGGATTAGAAAAACTACCCAAGGCGCGAGCCATCATGTCTTCGCGTAAAAAATGAATCAACGGATAGGGAGAGCGGTTACTGAAGTGACTGGCAGACTCGGCAGGCTCTTCAGCAAATTGATAGCTCGGATGAAAACTGGCCAACTGGATAGTACCCTCTAAACCCGCATCACTTAAAAGTGCTTCAGCGAGATCAATAACATCGAGATAATCGTCAAAGTCACTCAATGCATTGGGGATGACCAATAAAGTAGTGGTGACATCCAACTCTGAGGTACTCTGAATAAGATCCAACTCAGCCAGAAAAGTTTGCATAATCTGTTCTATGTCAGTGGACTCGCACACTTTTATCCTCAGCCCGTCGGAGGACACCACGGGTGCTGCAAAAGGGCATAAATTGAGCCCTACAACAAACTGCTCAAGCCAAGCTCTAACCTGCTGTTCTATCAACGACCAAGCCACTGAGGCCATAGTAAATCCAAGTTGGACAATAAGAGGTGCAGGATACCGATTACCAAGAACCGGAACAAGGAATGACTGAAAGGCAGGGAGTCGGGTTATAGTTAATCAGTGGGTATGCTCTTTAAATAGACTTTAATGGGCAGGGCCAATTCGGATTCAATCCACGCAATGAAGGTGTCATCGAAACCCATGCAGACATGCTGGTGAATATGCTTTTAGGGAACGCAACCCAGTAGAGAATACCAAACCCTGTCAGGCCCAAATTCGCAACTAATAAAAGAAAATTTTAAACGCCAAAAGCAGCTCAAATTAACCTAATACATAATTTCCTTTTTTCTCTAATAAAAGTAAAAATAGTGCTTTGAAATAGCCATTATTAAGAGTACATTGGCGCCAAATTCATGGAGCCATTTTTAACATGCCCGTTCGAACCGTTGTTGCTATCTGGCCACTCTTTGTAGGCCTCTCTCTTATTGGCCTAGCCGTTGGCGTACAGGGCAGTTTGCTGGGCGTGCGTGGAGCGTTAGAGGGCTTTGATGATATGTCCATCGGACTGCTAATGTCATGCTATTTCGCGGGCTTTCTAGCCGGATCACAGCTCACCCCAAAACTGATTCAACGGGTCGGGCACATCCGTATTTTTGCGGCATTATCGGCTGTCGCTTCGGTAACTATTTTAATCCATGCATTGTTTGTTAATCCTTGGATGTGGGCAGTGATGAGACTGCTGACTGGATTTGCTTTTTCAACCATCTATGTGGTCTCTGAAAGCTGGCTGAACCAGTCATCTAACAATGCTAATCGTGGGCAGATCCTGTCAATTTACACCACCATATTGCTGGCGGGCATCTGCGCGGGTCAGTTTATGTTAAATCTTGCCGATCCAGCTGGATTTACCTTGTTTATTTTGATCTCGGTTATGGTTAGCGTCGCGGCCGTGCCTATTTTACTTTCCATAGTACCGACGCCGCCCATTGAAGAAACGGAGCGGGTTTCCATGAGTCATCTTTGGTACCGTACCCGTGTCGGCGTGATTGCCATTATCGTCTCACAATGGGTGTCCAGCATGCTGTTCGGAATGGGTGCCGTGTATGCCACAAGACTCGGCTTTACCGTTGCCGAGGTGGCAAATTTTATGGGCTCTATGATGGCAGGCGGAATGATTTTGCAATGGCCTCTGGGCAAACTTTCAGACATGATAGATCGTCGATGGGTGATCGGCTTCTCATGTTTGGCTGGTGTCTTTGTCGCCTTACTAATTAGCTTTATTAACGAAGCCTCTCTATGGTTGTATGGATTAACGTTTTTATTTGGCGGCTGCTCTTTATCTCTTTATTCCATCGTGGTCGCGTTCACTAATGACCACCTGCGGCCAGCCGAAATCGTACCTGCAAGTGGCACTATTATTCTAATCGCTGGGCTTACTTCAATTACCGGCCCGGTAACAGCTGTATTTTGGCTTCAGATATTTGGCCTAAAAAGCTTTTTCGTACTGCTGGCCGCCAGCCTTTTAGGCATGGGTGTAATGAGTATTTGGCGAGTATTAACTATTCCTGCCCTACCCGCTGAATACAAAGTGCAAAGCACATTGCAGGCCGCAGCCTTACCTGTCGGAACAATTTTGCATGCGGAAGAAGATATCGCACCAGTCCACTAAATGGACTAACGGACATAACCAATTATTGCAATAAAGTGAGCTGTTGAGCCGGCCAATACAGCAAAGTGCCAAACCCCATGGGCATGCTTTAGATGCCAGGTTTTATCGACGACATAAAAAATAACACCTGTGGTATAGGCAACACCTCCAGCCACTAACCAGTTAAAGCCGACATCATTCATCGCTGCTTTAAGACCAGAGAAATCCAAAGCACAGGCCCAACCCATAGCCAGATACGTGGTCAACTGAATGACTTTTACCCGACGACCTGATAGAAATATTTCGGTCAAGATGCCGACTGCCGCCAACGCCCAAATGATGCCCATGATCCACCAGCCACTGCCGTCCCGCATACTAACTAGCATGAAGGGCGTGTAGGTGCCTGCAACCAATAGATAAATTGCGATGTGGTCAAATAGCTGAAATAGGCGTTTTAATTTGGCTGGTCGAAAACTGTGGTAGAGGGTGGATATGGTATACAGCAAGACCAACGAAACGCCAAAGATACTGAAGCTGGCGATCATCCAGGGGTCTGCTGTCTGAACACTAACCGTTAAGAGTGAACCTAATGCAACTAAGGCCAATGCTGCGCCCACTAGGTGGCTAATACTATTGAGCCGTTCTCCGTAATACATAATTTTCTCAATCTATTGGTTAATACTGAGTCTCACGCTGGAGTCCGAAAAGGTCTATCGATTTCATGTGAGAGGTAATCCGCGAAAGTAATTTTGGCAGAACCTCATCTGGAATGTTGTGACCCATCACTGGGAAAATAACCAACTCAGAGCCTTTGATAACCTCCGCCGTATGCTGCCCATGTAGGGGCGGTATCAGGCCATCTTCTGCACCGTGTATTACCAATGTCCGGACTTTAATGGTTGACGTTTCCGCGGTGCGATCCCCTGCATCTAATATCGCCATATACTGCCGAGGCATTGAATCCAGATAAAAGCCACGTTCACTCAACGCTTTGGCGCGCTCATCTGCCGCTGCACCAGATGCCAAGCTCGCCAATGCCTTTCGAGCCTCCTTGGTTGGTTGAGGGAGATGCTTGGCACCGGTCGTTGACATGACAGATGTTAAACTACGCACTCTTTCGGGGTACTGCGCTGCCACCTTTTGCGCGATCATACCCCCCATGGAAAACCCAACAACGTGCGCATCTTTATAATCAACAGCATCCATAAGACCGACGGTGTCTGCTGCCATATCATCCAGTGTATAGGGTGTATTAACCCTTAAACCCAGTCTGTTTTTTAGCAATTGTAACCATATGGTAGGTTGCCCCCAATCATTAAATCGAGTTGAACCACCCGTGTCTCGATTATCAAATATTAAAACGTGGTAACCCGCTTGCTCAATGCCTCGCACTAAATAATCACCATGAACCCGATTGGAGGCTCCCAGACCCATAATCATAAGCACCTTGGGGTTTTCTCTTTGACCTATTTCTCGATAGGAAATCTCAATATTATTTGCAGTAACCGTTTTAAGTGGGTGCTGATCAATATAAGTATGCGGAAAATCAGCATTGGCAACACAGGTAAAAATTATAAGTATCAGGGATGCAACAGCCTTTCTCATGGTTATTCCTTTGGCGAACACGTTAGTTGGCTTGCGATGATAACTGTATGTCCGCATCATTTTTCTAGATAATAATCCTATTAGGCCTAAGCCAACAAATCTATATCACTATACACTCAATTATTGACCCTCTAGTCACGGTCATAAAATGAATTTTTTATTAGTTTAATGAAAAATAGTTAGCCCTGTCTGTATAGACATTATTTGGCAATTCGCTGTCAATCCCTTTGATATTTGTGACGCCAAGAAGGTACGACCCATAATTTGTCCCAAGATTGCTTGATCCCTTGCCGACAAAAGTCAAAGCGATTACCAATATATATTAACAATCTGACAAATAATTTTAGTGTTTATGGGATCACATTCAGGAATCATAATCGGCCATTTTTTTAGGTGTAGTTAACTTGGTGAGTGGAACTCAATCCTTTTATTAGCAATAACAATGATACTAATGATAATGATAATGAGAACTACTTGCATTAAGGATAAAACTGGGTAAAATATCTGTGAAGCGTACAAACGTCCCTTCAGACTGTGGTTTGTAGCTTTTTATCATTAACAAAATTTCAGTTTTAGAGAATGAATATGTTTAAACACGTCAGTATTTCACTTATTTATGTGGCAGTAATAGCCTCTTTTAGCATCTCGTTTACCTACGCAGATCACGCTGAAAAATCAGAATTTTTTGAAGAGATAACTATTGTTGGCAATAAAGATCGAGCCAGCACAGTGGCTGGTTCTGCTCACTTTATTTCTGACGCAGAGCTAGAAGTATTCAACTACGCCGACATACAACAAATCTTGCGCCAGGTACCTGGTGTTAATTTGCAGCTTGAAGACGGTTATGGCCTGCGACCTAATATTGGTATTCGCGGAGTACAAACCGAACGCAGCGGCCGCATTATGCTGCTGGAAGACGGAGTACCTATTGCCCCAGCACCTTATGCCGCATCAAGCGCGTACTATTTTCCTACAGCCGGTCGTATGTATAGCGTCGAAGTATTGAAAGGTCCTGCCGCAATTACCGAAGGTCCCAACACCATTGGTGGTGCAATTAACATGATCTCTACACCTATCCCAGAGGAAACTGAAGGTAAGGTCGTTGCCGAAGCCGGTGGCAATTCCACAACACGAGTGCATGCGGCTTATGGTTCTACTAATAGTGATGGTTTTGGTTATTTGATAGAAACTCATCAGTGGAAGAGTGATGGGTTCCAATCAATTGACGGCAGTAACAGCGGTACCGGTTTAGATATCAAAGACTACACCTTGAAGTTAGGGTACGCTCCCTTTGATTCTCGCCATGCATTTGAACTGAAATATCAGTACGCTGAACAAGACTCTAACCAAAGTTATTTAGGCATTACTGATACTGACTTTGATCGAGACCCTTACCGTCGTTACTCCGTATCACAAAACGACTTAATGACTACCGAGCATAAACAGCTGATATTGCGACATGATTTCTCCATAGGTGATAGTTTAAATATGACCACTACTGTCTATAATAATGATCATGCTAGAAGCTGGTACAAGCTTGATAAATTGGGTGGTGTCGGTCCCGAGAAAATTATTTCAGACATTAATAAGGGGACTACTGCATCTTCTGATTTAGCCTTGCAGGCTATTTTATTGGGCGGCGATAGCGCTGCAGGCGACATAGCCATTAAAGATAATAATCGCGGTTATTATTCACGTGGGGTGTCGGTCAAATTTGATTGGTTACTAGACGGCAATTTAACATCTCACGATATCGAAGTGGGTTTCAGGTATCACCAAGATGAAGAAGATCGTTTGCAACGCTCCGACAAATACACTCAGGTCGACCAAACCTTAATCTTAGACTCCATAGGGGTAACCGGTGGCAATAAAAGCAACCGTGTTGTCCAGGCAGAAGCATTAGCTATCTACATTAAAGATGATATTACCTTCGGTAACTTTATTGTGACGCCCGGTGTGCGTTTTGAAGATATTGAGCTGGGGCGTCGGGACTGGAGTGCTCTTCCACGCAATACAACGCCAAGCCTAAAGCAGAATAGTGTTACCGCTGTATTGCCTAGCATCGGTGTGCTCTATAACGTAAATGATAAACTGTCACTGTTAGCTGGCGCGTACAATGGATTCGGCACACCAACCACCACCAGCGGCGTTGAAGAAGAGCAGGCTGTTAATGTAGAGCTTGGCGGGCGTTATCAGCAAGCTGACTTACTGATTGAGCTGATTGCCTTTGCTAGTGACTACGAAAATTTGGTGGGTGAATGCACCGCATCTTCAAGCACAAGTGATTGTGATATTGGCGACCAATTTAATGGCGGTAAAGCAACCGTTCGCGGACTGGAGTTTCAATTAACTAACAGTTATCAGCTAACTGACAGCACTACTATGCCAGTATCGATTGCCTACACATACACAGATGCAGAGTTTGACAGCACCTTCGACGGCGAGTTTTTCGGTGATGTTAGTAAAGGTGATCCGATCCCATATATTCCAGAAACTCAATTAGCTCTAGCGTTGGGTTTAGAGAATGGTCCTTACCGCGTTAATGCAAATCTTAATTATGTTGATGCAGTCTGCGTAAAGGCAAGTTGCGTTGATTTTGAAAAAACTGACGATTCCACTGTGTTAGATCTGGTCGGCAATTATCAAGTCAATGACAACTTAGGTGTATACCTAAGGCTAGAAAACATAACAGATGAAGCAGATATCATTGCACGCCAACCTAAGGGTGCCCGCCCTAATAAAGCACGGTCCGCAACGATCGGTATGCGATTGGTGTTTTAGCCTTAGGGGATAACACTAACAATTTACATGTATCTATTGGGAACTGGTAACGGCCCCTTTTTTTATTTCATTAGAAATGGCCTATAAAACCCCCAATGCCGACACCATTTGTCCTGGCAACCTATAAAGAGCGCTGATCGATATAGGTCCGGGGAATGTTCGTACTCGTAAATGCTGTTATTAAAATTAGTAAAAAGAATCTCATTCTCATTTAATCTTCCTTGCAGCAAGAGAACTCGTTAACAAAATTCAATTCAGTAGCCTCTTTGAGAAAAATAAAAACTTGTACATTAGATTTATCTAATGTACCATGGTCTAATATTAACCTACTGGTCACTAAAATGCTCGATATTCAATCGTCAAATCTTCAGGAACTTCAAGGGCACGCCAAGGAAGCGTCGGATCTGCTAAAACAGCTGAGCAATGAGAACCGTTTGATGATCCTGTGCTCTCTAATTAATACCGAACTATCTGTTAGCGAGCTTAATGCCATGACACCACTCAGCCAGTCGGCTCTATCTCAGCATCTTGCATCGTTGCGAAGCGCTGGGCTAGTACAAACCCGACGAGAGGCTCAAACCATTTATTACAGTCCCTGTGGTGACCAAGCAATGCTGGTTATTAAGGTGCTACAATCTATTTATTGCCCAGAGCTAGAGGCCTAACATGAATCAATCAACAAAGCATATTTCTGCACACGCATTTAAACAACTTCGACAAGAGTCTGCAGACAAGCTACGTATTGTTGACCTGCGCACTCACTCTGAAGTTAATACTGAACGTTTAGAGGATTGCGCACACTACCCAGTTCAGGACCTTAAAGCCTCAGAATTGAAGATCTACCTTCAACAACAAAATCATGAGCCAACACAACCTATTTATCTGCTCTGCGCTAGTGGACAGCGCGCAGTGCAGGCCGCCAATCAACTTCAAGAAGAGCTAGAGTCTCAACTTGTTATCATCGATCGGGATGTCAGTCACCAAGGGCGACATCACTATAATTTCCTTGGAAAGACAGGTTCGAATTACCTCCGGCGCGCTGGTGGTACTAGGGGTTCTGTCTGGACTACTAGTCCACCCCTGGTTTTATGCCCTTTCAGCCTTTGTTGGCGGTGGTCTGGTATTTGCCGGTGCCACCAATAGCTGTGGCATGGCCATGATACTAATAAGAATGCCTTGGAACACGCAGACTGGAACTAGCTAACGTGGCTATTTTTATCGGGCTCATAATAGGGTTAGTGCTTGGTCTTACAGGAGCTGGTGGTTCAATTTTTGCGGTGCCTCTGTTAATTTTGTTCCTCGATCTTTCTATTAATGAAGCTATTGGTATTGCTCTAGGAGCAGTCGCAGCTAGCGCTCTGATCGGCTCCCTCAGCAACTGGCGGAGTAAATCTATTTTATGGGTTCCCGCATTGGCTCTGGGTAGCGGTGGCGCCATTATTGCGCCCCTCGGAAAAGAGCTTGGCCGTCAACTTCCTCCCACACTATTACTCATAGGGTTTTGCACCCTAGCTTCTATTGTCGCTCTTCTTATGTGGAGACAAACTCTGCACTCCCCAGAAAAAGCCAGAATAGTGCGGTCAATCAATGTGAGTGGTGAAAACACCCAAGATCCACTATGCCGACTCAACCAAAATGGAAGCTTCAATTTGAGCTCAAAGTGTTTTTTTGGACTCATTGTTTGCGGTCTGTTGGTCGGTTTGTTGAGTGGTCTATTTGGGGTTGGTGGAGGCTTTTTAATTGTACCGGCCTTATTATTTACCACCCGCATTTCCATGCTCCATGCGGTGGCAACGTCACTATTAATTATCAGCGTTATTAGCGCCTCAGGATTTACGAGTTTTGTTATGACAAACCCGAGTTTAGATTGGACACTGCTCTCTCAAATATGCTTAGGAGGACTATTGGGAATGCTAACTGGGAGGCTCCTGGCTAAAAAAATTGCGGGTATTCAATTGCAGAGAACCTTCGCAGGGGCAGTGCTTGCTATGATCGCCATCACCCTGGTTAATGGACTATCCTAAAGGAGCGGTATAGAGATGATATTTAGGCAGCTATTTCACAGTGAATCATCTACTTACAGCTACCTGCTTGGAGATAACACCACCCGACAGGCTCTGCTCATAGACCCTGTTCTGGAAAAAACCCAAGAGACTCTGTCGTTAATTAATCAACTAGGGTTGACGCTAGCATTAGCTATAGATACTCACACCCATGCTGATCACATAACAGGTTTAGGTGCTCTAAGAGATCAAACCAACTGTAAAACCATGATGGGTATCCAAACTTTAGCTGACTGCGTGTCTGCAGCCTTTAGTGACGGTGACCTAATAGATATAGGAGACATTCACCTAGAGGTGATTTACAGCCCCGGCCACACAGACGATTCCTATAGTTTTTATGCTTCTAAACAAGGCATATTATTTACTGGGGACACCTTGTTAATTCGTGGCACTGGGCGCACAGACTTCCAAAACGGCGATGCTGATGCTCAGTATGATAGTCTCTTTCAGCGTCTGCTCACCCTGCCCGAAGATACGGTCGTGTACCCAGGTCATGACTATAAGGGCTGGACAACCAGCACCATAAGAGAAGAAAAAGAGCATAATCCACGACTTCAACTCGCGGACAAAAAAACCTATGTAGACTTTATGACGAACTTGCAACTGCCTAGCCCAACGCTAATGGATATTGCCGTGCCAGCCAACCAAGCCTGTGGAAAGATCCCAGCTCAATAAAAGTCTACTTTTTTGTCAGTTTTTTCTGCAAAGCCATGGTTTGTTTAGTGGCTTCAAATACCGTTAACCCGAGGTCTGGCGAGCCAGTTCGGCCGATGGCATCGATCTGGCCATAGTACCAATACTGCACAGAAAAACCCGCCATCGCTCGCAATATTTTAAGGTTACCCAACCAGCCCAGCCATTTGGGAAATAATGAAAGTGATGCTTCATAACGCGGCAGTTCGGACAACCCTGACATCAATTGGTTTGGTGCGTCGGTCATGACACACATCGGACGACCTATACCTATCAGATCAGCACTGCCACTCTCGATCGCTTGCTCCATTGCCGCGCGCTGCCTAAAACCCCCAGTAACCATCAATGGCACACTAACCTTCTCACGCATAGCGACCGCAAAATCCACAAAATAGGCCTCGCGCATCATCGTCGATTGCGCCACATCTTGTTGTTCTTCCTCTTCCATACCGGTCATGCCAAGTAATTTGGGCTGTTCGTATGTGCCACCCGATATTTCAATAAGGTCAACGCTCGCCTGCTGCAACCATTGCGCAACCTGCAAGCTCTCCTGAAAGGCAAAACCGCCCTTTTGAAAATCTGCACTGTTAAGTTTTACCGCCACAGGGAAATCAGGGCCCACCGCCGCTCTTACCGATGCCACCACCGCCAATAGTGCCCGAGCACGATTTGCCAAATCGCCACCGTATTCATCGGTACGCTGATTACTTCGAGGGCTTAAAAATTGAGACAACAGATATCCGTGGGCAGCGTGCACCTGAACACCCGTAAAACCAGCCTCTTTCACCGCCGCTGCACAAACGCCAAAACGCTCAACAATATCCTCTATCTCATCAATAGTTAGGGCAACTGGCTCACCAAATTGACCTCCAGGCAAACCCAGTTTTACCGCCGAAGGTGCCTTAGGGTGAGCATTAATTATTTTTTGTGTCTGTCGCCCAGCATGACTTATCTGCGCCCAAAACTGGTTGCCATTGCGCTTTCCCGCGGTTGCCCAGCGCGCTAATGCATCATGCATTTCTTGGCTAGGCGGCCGGTCTATAACTACATTGCCCGGGCGTTCAAGGTGATCTTTATCGATCAAAATATTGCCCGACAATAACATTCCTGCTCCGCCATCACTCCACAACCCGTAAAGGCGCGCTAGCTCATCGGTTGGTACGCCATCAGCAGTGGCTAACCCTTCAGTCATCGCCGCTTTAGAGAGACGGTTTGGCAGTTCTGCACCACAGGGTAATTTTAGAGATTGGGAAAATAAACTTGTCATAGATAACCTTTGAGGGTGGCTTTTTTATGGTCAGTATATATGTATTTTCTAATTAGGAGTGCACGAAAGGATGCCTAAAGGTATAGCTTTTACCCTCTTTATTGCTATCCTTCGAGGCCCTAAATATTTTTCAATAGTACAAGGTGCAAAAATGGACTTCGAGTATTACCAAGATAAAGTAAGACAGGTTTCAATATTCCCTATTGATAGTGAATGGGGTCAAGGTAGAAGTGCCTTTGGAGGTCTTACTGCGGCCCTTGTTTTAACTCATATAGAACAACAAACAGGTCTCACCGACCGTGACCTTAGAACCATCAATATCCATTTTTGTGGTGCCGTTATTTTAGATCAACCCTGCGTATTTACTCATCGCGTGCTGTCTGAGGGGAAATCTGTCTTTCAAGTTGAAGGTCAGTTACTACAAGATGGCCAAGTAAAAACTCAAATAGTGGCCTGCTTTAGTGCACAGCGACAATCGGCCATTCAGGTTGCCCATAAACCCGTGTTCGCCGAGAAAAGTTTATCTGAAGCTATGCAATTTCCATTTATTAAAGGCTTGGCACCAGACTTTGTACAATATTTTGATCTGCGTATTACCGATGGCAGCTTGCCTGGTAGTGGAACCAAACAATCAAGACTGGCTGGATGGATGCGCTTTAGAGAACCGTCAAAACCACTTGATGATAGCGCTATGCTCTGCCTCATTGACGCATGGCCTCCGGCAGTAATGCCAATGTTAGACAAGCCAGCGCCGACCAGTTCTATTACTTGGAACCTTGAATTTATTCAACCGCGTGAGCCACTGGATGCCGAAGATTACCTATTTTACGAGTGTGATGTGATACAAGCTGATTTTGGCTACGCTCACACTGAGGCGAAAATATTTCACCCCAACGGCCAACTGTTGGCCTTGAGTCGTCAGTTGGTTGGTGTCTATGACAAACGCGGGTGAGAAGTCGCGAATATAATAGAGGGAAGCCTCACCTAGAAGATGCTGGTTTTCTCAAAGCGCTTGAAATACTTAAAGCCGCTGACATATCCTGCGCGCACTGTCACCGCCATGATACGGTCATGGACAATATGTAAATACAATCCTTCGCTGCACTAGGAAGCTACTGACTGAAATACTGGACCGACTCACCGTGCCCGCACCGCCAGTACAGTTTGCAGATATTACTGCCTCGGCTGCGCACCGCTCCTTTTATCTAGCATCTCGATCTAAGGCGCGACACGCCTTGTGTAACAACATTGCAGCTGCGTCGCTATTTACTTTTCCTAGGCTTTGTAGCACACACTTGGCAACAGCTGGCGTCATTTCCTGCCCTGGCGCCATCCCAATTATGCCATGCATGCCATGCGGTTTACTCATCCTATGTAACCCTTGCATCGGCTCTCCATCCAGTATCATTACGTGCGCTTTTTCGACTTCAATGTTCCCTTCATCATCGACCAACATCTCAACGTTAACATTCCCGTCAGTATCGACATTCTCATGGACCCGAAGCATCAGGTCTGCGAGCTTTTTAGAATCTAATTCACCGTCCGCCTGAATGATAATCCGTGTTTTCTTGTCCCCTTCATGATGGTCCGCTATCGATAGTGAGGGCAAACATAGCAAGGCGAGCATTATAAATTTTTGCAGCGTTTTCATAATCTATCCCTTTTTATTTTATATACTTTAGGTTTCCAAGAGTAAGGCGAGTTAAGTCGCCCCAGTAGATTCAAATAGTTTTAATTCTTCCCATTTACATTCTACTATAGGTTCACCAGTGTCGAGTAAATGAAACCGGCCCCAGAAAGTAACTTATCGAACTAATTGAAAGATAATCCATTGACCTTCATGACGAAAAAACTAGCAGCGCGAAACCGAATAAACGTATTTAGGGCCTGTCGATCTCTACATATTTCGCGGATACGTAATAGCCATCCCCACCCATCTTGCCAACAGAATCAAGACGCGCTTGGTTGATGATGCCATCACTATACAAATCATCACGCACGTAAACTGAGGTTACATCTAGTAACACAACTGTACCGCTCCCAGCTGAATCTCCAATAGACAGTGTTTCTCTCAACCTGCACTCATAGAGAACTGTTGATTTCTTCACCGACAATGCTGATACTTTTTGGCTGACACAATACTCGACCCCAGCATGAGAAAACTCACTTTGGTCAATAGGAAGGCTGGCGCTGGTAGCATTCATTATGTCCATTAGGTCGCTATTAACAATGTTTACCACACATTCACCCGTTTCTCTGAGGTTTTTGAGCGTATCTTTGTTAAGGCCGGCTCTTGGCGTAACCTGTGTATAGAGGATTACGGGGGGATTGCAGCTGGCCACTGTAAAAAAAGAATAGGGTGCAAGGTTATCGTCCCCGTCTTTGGATCGTGTACTAATCCACGCAATAGGTCTGGGTGTTACGCCACCATTAAGTAATCGGTATTTTGCTTGATTTCCTAGAGTTGAAATATCAAAGTTCATTGCTTGTCCGCTTAAATAAATGTTGGTCAGAATTATACGAACAAGTATAGATTGAGAGGGGATTTAACAAGCCTTAGCTAGCCTACAAAAACAACCAATCATTTTGCATCCATTGTCGAGCCATTAACTTGACTTAATCTATCCACTTTAAGTAATCATGACCGTCACCACCCGTCCAACACTCACTAAAGATTTATAGCTTTACCTATGGCAATATAGGGGCTTATCGCAAACATGACTTACCCGCCCTTAGAGGTAAGCGTAATAACAACAAAGACTCAGGTCTGACGATGGGTAAAGCCTTACTTTATAACTGCCAAAATGGTGCTTGGATAAGTGCCTGGGGGGTTTTATACACTGGCCTTTTATTGGTGTCGAGCACCTTTGCTACAGAACCCGACATTCAGTTGCGTGACACCTGCCCACCTAGCTTTAGCTTGAGCGACGACAACCGTTGCTCTCTTCGCCACATGTACCAACTTTATGATTCTCTGCAAGATAGCGGAATTGGTGGACTGAAAACTGCCCTGCCTAAAGCTCGCGATGGCTTTAGCCCGCAACAGATTGATTTAGGGCGTTTGTTATTTTTTGACCCCATATTGTCTGCCGACAACAGTCTTTCGTGTGCGACCTGCCACAACCCCAAGCAAGGATTTAGCGATGCCATGGGGCGCAGTGTTGGTATTGGCGGCCATGTTCAATCTCGCTCAGCGCCCACATTATGGAACAGCACGTTTTTATCGTCTTTCTTCTGGGATGCGCGCGCCAGTAGCTTTGAAGAACAGGCACTTGGCCCTCTGTTTAGCCCTCATGAAATGGGTAATACGCCAGAGCAATTAATGGCTAGTCTGAATAGCGCAGCAGCTTACAAGGGGTTATTTAAGCAGGCGTTTCCTAATCAAAAAACGCCTTTATCCATTAATAATGTGATTGCGTCGTTAACGGCTTTTCAAAGCTCGCTGGTGTCACTCAATAGTCGCTATGATCAATATGCCCACGGCTACCATCAAGCTTTAAATGACAACGAGATAGCGGGCTTAAATGTGTTTAGGTCGTTTGTTGCACGTTGTTCCCAGTGCCACACACCGCCCTTGTTCACTAACCAACAGGTGGCAGTGATTGGCACCCCCGAGCCTGAAGGATTAGCCCGAGATGTTGGCGCAGAGCAAACGTTTAATTCAAAGGTATTGCGCGGTGGCTTTAAGGTGCCGACTCTGCGCATATGCACTCTGGGCGTTTTAAGACCCTGCGTGAAGCAGCCGAGTTTTACACCGGTGGTCGCGGTCATGCAGTGCCTAAAGGCGAAGACTTATTGTTACACTGGCATATATCAGAACCTAATTTAACCAGCAATGAAATTGACCAACTGGTAGACTTTATGAAAACGCTCAGCGATGAGAGCTTTACCCCAGCAACACCCAAGCAGGCGCCCTCTGGCCTGCCGTTTAAACACATGGAGAATGCTCATGAAAAAACTTAACAGTCTGGCTATTGGTCTCGCAGTGGTTACCTTTGCCGCCGGTTGGTATTTGGGCGGTAGTAATGATGCACTAACGATCACCAGCAGTGCCGGTGGCAAAAGCTATGCTGGCGGCTATGTGGATGAACAGGCGACGGAGACTGCATCAAACCGTGCGGTTAAACTACGAACCACTGAGGGTAAGACTCATGTGGTTAACCCGGGTGACTTAATTCAAGCCGCGGTTGAGTTAGCTCAGCCAGGGGACACTATTCAGGTCATGCCGGGCACTTATTCAGAGACGGTTTATATCGACAAAGATGACATTCATTTACTGGGTGTGATTGTCGAAGGGGAGCGAGCAACCCTTGATGGTCTAAAGACGCTTAACGATGCCATTCTGTATTCTGGTAATAACATCATTATCGAAAATTTCAAGATTATCGACTACAAGGGCAATGGCATTATGAGCCAAGCCGGCAATAATTTTGAGATTCGCAACAACCTCATTATCGACACAGGCATTTATGGAATTTTCCCCCAACTGGGCAAGAACGGTTTAATTGAACACAACGTAGTGTCGGGCATTGCCGACGCGGCTATCTATGTTGGCATGAGCGATAACATTCATGTGGCCTACAACGAGGTATTCGATAGCGTTGCTGGCATTGAAATAGAAAACAGCCGGCATGCGATTGTTGAGCACAATCATACTCATCACAATACTGGCGGTATTTTGGCGTTTATCACCCCAGGACTGCCAGTCAAAGATACCTATGATGTCATTATTCGAAATAATTTTATTATGGATAACAACACCCCCAACTTTGGCGCCCCAGGCTCCACCGTTGCTGGTATACCCGCCGGTACGGGTATTTTAATTATGGCGGCCGATGATGTGGTGGTGGAAGGTAATATTATTAGTAACCATAAAACTGCCGGCATTTTAATCACTGACCACGGCAATGCAGATAATCTAACGTTAGACCCTGAGTCTGACCCCAATGCAGATGGCGCGATGATTTTAGATAACGTTATGCTGAATAATGGCTATGACACTATTGATGCGGTGAGGGCCTTTGCCTTAACGGAATTGCATACCGGTGATATTGATATCTTTCAGATAGGACCAACCGAAGGTAGTTGCATTATTAACCGCCACCGTTATAAAACTGTTGGCATCGGCGATTTTACAGATTGCGACTTTACCAATACCAACGACATTGAAAACTACCTGTTGGCCGGTGGTGCAGAACCGAGGGTAATACATCCTTCAGAGCGCGGCGAGATTGCTTACCTGGGAGTTTGTACGGGTTGCCATGCCTACGCTGGAAGACTCATTGGCCCGTCGGTACAAGAGATTCAAGCACTGTATGCCAATCGGCCCGAAGCACTGGTTCAGTACATTAATGCTCCAACACCCATGCGCACTGATTACCCAGAGATGCCAGCACAAAACTATCTGGACGCAGAAACACAGCTGGCCGTGGCCAACTATATTTTGCAGGTAGGAAATTAAGTAACCGCGGAGTTTATTCTGCTAAGTAATAGCTAAAGTCATCGTACTTTAGCTCTAGTAGCTTAATGCCCTAGTTTTCGGCTGTATCTAGGTATGGCTCAGCCCCTGATCGCATTTCGGCAGTCATGGGAATAGCTTTTCTTGCATTCAAGTCAAAGAAGACACTAGTGCTTTCTAATGTTGCCGCGACAGTCCCTTTGCCAATATTGTGCATGGTGTAAAGTACTGTTACCGATTTATTACCCAGCTTAGTAAGAGCGCCGGTAATTTCTAGCAAGTCACCCTCGGCAACCTCATCTTGATACTCTATGACGTGTCGAACGTCGGCCCAACCTTTTCCTGCCGCTTTAGCCTGGGCTCCAGTCCAACCAAAGACGGTATAAAGCAGATGATAGGATGCATCGTCAAACATAGCCACATAGTGACGTGTGGTCATGTGGCCCATGACGTCGCAAAGTCCGGGATGGCTGATACCTTTGTATAAGATCATAGGAATGGGTCTCTTTTATCTGTTGATTTTATGTGGGCGATAAAAACGCACACAGTGGCTGACTGGGGTGCTCCGACGAGTAAAGCGTATCACCAATGGATTGGACATTTCTTGCGTCACTTTTAAACGGAAGCCAAGGTTGCAGGTCTGACTGATTAGGATTGCCGTTGGTAGCAAAGTTTACCCAATAACTCTGCATGACTTTAGTGAGCCTATGGTCAGCCTCAACGGTGGGCAACCAAACATCATGGGTATCAAAAACATAGGGCAGCTCTGCCCCATGATATGCGCCCATCGTCGCGGCTAAATCACCCTCGCGTTGACGGGTAAAGTGATATACCCAAGCTCTTTGTCCAACATTGGACACCTCTTGAGCAAGTACCAGCGAAGGACAGACATAGTATTTTGCAGTACGCAATAAATCCAATTTTCGCCGGTCATCGGTTTCAGCTGCCAAAATCGTATGTAATGTATCTACACTTGATGGTGCAACCTCGGCATCCAACCAACCTTCTATATCAGGTTGATCACCCGTATACATTAACCATTCATCATCGTTTGACCCTATTAACAAATCAACCGCATGCATTTTCCCATCTCTTAGGGTGTCCATAATGGACTCCCTTACACTGTGTCCATCCACCACTGCATCAAAATAATGATTCTTAAAAACTGTGTCGGCGGCCTGTAAAATAGTGTCAGCAGACAGTTGTCTCATTGCCCGTATAGGATCATCGACGTCATCGCCTACTGTCTGTTGTGCAAAAACATGGCCCAATGCCAAATGAGCCTTTCTAACACTGCGGTTGGTCAAAGAGGAGCCCCCACTTTGATGAATTACTTTAGAAAAGAGACCCTTACTAGAAGGCATGACCATGAGGTAGTCTATATTGTTGGCCCCTGCTGACTCGCCCATCACCGTAATTTTTTGTGAATCACCACCGATGTTCTCAATATTGTCAGTGACCCACTGCAGTGCAGCAACTTGGTCAAGCAAGCCAAAATTTGCCGGGACGAGTGAGGGGTGAGAGAAAAACCCAAACACACCAACACGATAAGCGATAGACACCACAATAACGCCCTTTGCGGCCAAGTTATGACCAATATAATTAGGCTCATAGGACCAGCCTGCTTTATTGCTTCCACCATAGATATATACAATCACCGGTAGTGCCTGGGGATTTTCTTTATCTTGCACTGGCCGCCAAAGGTTAAGGTATAGGCAGTCTTCGCTGACCTTGGGTTGCTTTATTAGGGTTGGATCTCCGCCGAAATCAGCGGCTACGTTTTGATACCACTTGGCAATATGATCCCCTTGCATGCATGCGGGTGCAAATGTATCAGCCTGATAAATACCTTGGGTCATTTGTAATGGTTGTGGTGGTGCCCACCTAAGCGCACCCACTGGTGGCTGCGCAAAAGGCACGCCCAAAAATGACTCAGTGATTCCGCTCTCAGATAGTTGTCCCTCAAAGACAGACGCATCATTCAATCGCAGTAAAGGCCCCTCAAGGGAGTCCGAGTTTAGGCCTACATTGCAGGCGCTAACCAATACTAGCAGGCATAAAAGCAATAATTTAGTCCATAGTTTCTTTACTGAGATCATTTGTGAATTACTCCATAGAAATCACGACACAACCGCTAAATCCACCCTGCTCAATAAGCTGATGCCCCTGACTTAAACTATCTAAAGGCACTATGTGGGCTATTCTGTGTTGCAGCGTTTCTGTTTCTAAAGCACCAGTTATATCATTGATTGCCTGTGCTTTTGCTACCTCAGGCATGGCGTAAACAATAACCATGCGCAGTGTAAGGTCCATGTACATCATATCTAAAAAAGGAATCGAGGGTTGCGGCACCTGCGTGGATGAGTAGGTTGCAATCACCCCGTTGGTGGCTATACATTTTAGGACTTCTGGTAAATTGGCGCCAAACTCAACATCAATAACGCGATCAACTTTTTTACCCTCAGTTGCTTGCAACACCTGCTGAGCCCAGTTTGGCTGTCGGTGGTTCACCACCTGACTAGCGCCTAACTCTAGGCACATGGCTTTGTCTGCTGCATTACTCGCAGTTGCAAAAACCGTTGCTCCGGCCATCCTCGCCCACTGTATTGCATAATAGCCAACACGCCCTGCACCACCAGTTACCAATAGTGTTTTGCCTCTAACATCACCATCCGCGTGAACGCACCTGTGTGCTGTCATAGCAGGAATACCTAGACAGGCACCAACGCTAAAGTCTGTATTGTCAGGTAAGGCTACGGCTCGATTAGCATCTAGACTAATGTATTCTGCGGCAGTGCCTAGGAGGCGTCCATATTGGGCTTGATAAACCCACACTCGCTGACCTACTCGGCTCACCGATACACCTTTGCCAACAGCCTCAACGGTACCAGCACCATCACTGTGAGGAATCACCAGCCCATTGTCGAGCAAGTGAGAAAATGCGCCGGCGCGCTTCTTAACGTCTGAAGGATTCACTCCACTGGCCGCTAGTTTAACTAAAACTTGCCCCACCCCGACTGTCGGTTTTGGCTGCTCACCCACGTGAATAACGTCTTCTGCAGCACCAAACTTTTCGAACCATCCCGCTTTCATAAGTCTTTCCTAAAAATAATGTTAAGTTCCTTTGCAGATCAATCCAACCAATTGGATAAACCCTCTGTGTGTCCGTCTATAGGAATTGCCTGCCCCGTTATATGTTGGGCTGCTTTAGAGCATAGAAAATCAATAGTTTCCGCAATATTCTCTGCTTCGACAAAGACTCTCAATGAATTCTGACGTAAATAAACATCGCGAATTGACTGCGGTGAGACGCCTCTGGTCTTTGCGTCTAAATCAATAACGCGGTCAATACGCGGGCCATTGACGCTCCCCGGGCAGATAGCATTTACTCGCACACCATAAGGGCCAAGCTCCATGGCCCAGGTTTTGGTTAATCCAATAATCGCCCACTTTGCAGCAGCATAGGGAGAGCGAAGAGGCATGCCAAATAACCCCGCATTGGAAGACATATTAATCATGTTGCCCTTGGATTTTTTCAATAAGGGGACTGCTTTGCGAGTGACATAAAAAATACTGTTTAGGTCGATATTAATCGTAGTTTCCCAGTCTTCAACGCGAATATCTTCAACCGCTGCGGTCGGGCCGGCTATACCGACATTATTGACTAATATATCAAGTCCACCATAAAGTCTCTGGAGGTCATCAAATACTTTGTCTACTTGGGTTACTTGAGAAACATCGGCACAGGTTGCCGTAATATCAGGAAGCTCAGATTTCAAATCATCAATAGCTTGCTGTGCTATATCGCAAATATGTACCCTGCAACCTTTAGCTGCAAAATGCTTAGCGATAGCAAGTCCTATTCCCGAACCACCCGCAGTCACTAACACTATTCTCGACAAATCACTCATACGCCTGCACTCTTAAATTAAGTCTAATCATTCTAAAGACAAAGGCTAGATAACCTCAACACCAAACTTGCCCACTAAACATAATAAATCGATAGCAAAGATATGCAAACCTACCATGAATTTTCGTATATTGGCCCCTAATTCTCACCGCGACGTTTAAAAAACCTTTATGCTTGCGCCCAGAATATTGAATCCACCGCGGTAAAACTTTTTTAAAGGATATTAGAGACCAATGACTAGGCCTATTTTAGAGACTAACAATATACATCGCAGCATTCAAAAGGTCGTAGCGGAAACTCACCAAGATATTATTATTGAGGTGCAGACAGCCGTTACCAACAATGACATTGTTGTCGTCGGTATGGCACAAAACCCTGCACCTAAAAGAGCTCGAAAGGCGCTAGATGAGATCAACCTTGAGTATACCTACCTTGAATATGGTAGCTATTTTAAACTATGGCGGCGGCGCAATGCTCTTAAAATGTGGTCTGGCTGGCCCACGTTCCCTATGATATTTGTCAAGGGCGTTTTGATCGGGGGATCCAGCGATCTGAGGGCCCTCATAGAGACGGGAGAGCTGCAGAATATGCTTAACTGATCTGTTCTAATCGCCAGGTTGGCGCGTTAAACCAGAGTCGTACTGAGCCAACTTATTGATTCGTATGACAGCCTGAATTTCATGGACATAGGCTTCACGAAGCTCTGAATATTCGATCAGGTTTTCAGCCAACAAATGGCCGCTCACCGGTTGGTCCTGATCACGCAAAGTGGCTCGGTGCAGCCGTAAATCGCTGTAAGCTCTGTGGGTATTAATATTGCGAAGGTAAGACTTAATAGCATCACGCACGCTATCAAATTTTGCCACCTCGTGTTTGGTTCCGGGGTTGCGTCTTAGGGGAACAAGTCCGCAGCCCTCTTGATAACACCACTGTCCAAACAAATTATTCCCTTGCACCGCGAACCGTGACGTACCCCAGGCAGACTCCATGGCAGCTTGGGCCAAGGCTAAGGACGCAGGCACTTGATCAACTCTCAATAATAGCGCATCAATAACTGTCTTGTTAATCTTCTCAGCATCAACTTTGTAGTACCCAGCCAGCTCTTCAATGAACTTCTGGTCAGCTTTTTCCTGGGTTTCAACCGTTGTGCCAACCAAACCCAGAAGCCTACCTCGATGGCTTTTTATTAGTTGATTCTGTTCTTCAATCAGCGGAAAAATATAGCCAAAAAAAGCGGCTTTTTTCTGTTTAACGTCTGTGTAAATACTGAAATCTGGCAATGGATTAGGATCACCCCCGCCAGTACATGCGCCAACAAAAAGAGCTGAAAATAATAAAATTGCCGTTAAAGTATTGTTTTTTAGTGTATTAATCATAGATCTGCATTACCTCCAAACCTTCGTCGGGCTTCCCTTATTTAGGATGATCTGCAAAATTAAACTTTCTGCCAGTAGGTGTATGATGCTCTAAGGTTATATCAACAGCAGCACATCAATGCCGAGCAAGACAAACATGCCGCGCATCATTAACTTTGAACGCCTATCCAGCTTGTCATATTTTCGGGCTAATTTATCAATCTCTTCTTTGGCGACAGCACCGCCTTGCTTAGCCTGAGACAAACCCCCAGCCATTACAGCCACTGCAGAAACACCTGCCGCGCCTAAGCCTAGCTTTTTTAGAAACTGTCGGCGCTCTACTAAACCTTGTTTCATTCCATAACTCCTTTTATCTAAAATGGCCGCTGCTACCCTGAGGTTACAATAAAAAACTGATAGCCGCCATGCCCGGTGTTAAACGCGAGCGCCAGTTGCCGTTATTTAACCTCGATTTCGATGACTTCAGACATTACCGCAGGGCTGTGGGGAATATGAACATGATTACCCAACAACAGCTGCAACCTGTGTTTGCCGGGTGGCAAACTAACCTTGGTACTAGTTTGGGCTTTACCAAAATGCCGTACTTGATCGCTGGCTGGTAGGGGTAAATTAAGAGCCGGTAATTGATCCATATTGATCAACAAATGATGGTGGCCAGAATTTGGCGCCGCCATGCCAGCAGGTGAAACTTCCATACCGGACAACCCAAATTTAATGTCAATTCCCTTTCCCTCTTCACTGGAAAAGGCTTGTCCGTCTTTAGGTTCAATAAAGTAGACTCGCGCATCAACAGGTGCAGATGAGATAGGCGTCTGTGCTATAGCGTTCGCCATAAAAAATGCCCCCAAAACACATAAAATTTCAGGTAATCGTTTAAGTCCAATATGCTTGCTCAACATTCCAAAACTCCTTCTTATTGTCAATTAAAACTGCGTATTTCAGTTTATCAGTTAAAATATACCTTGAGTCTATTCAAACACCACCTAATTGACATTTAACTTGGTCTGCCGCTCTGAATTAGGCAGTATCGCTGTTAACTGGCTCAAATGACAAAACGGCTAGTTTTTAGCTAGTGACTTAGGCTCCAGCGACGTTTAGGCTTAGACTAAATAATCTTGCAACGAATCAATACAGGGATAGGTAATGAGACTAAAAATATTTTTGCTGGCCATATTAATACTGAGTTCAGCTTATGCTTGTGGAGCCGAGTTAAAATTTTCCAAACCAGAATATGTGGGAATGTCGAGCGAGCGGCTTGCCAAAATAAAGCCACTTATGCAGCGCTATGTGGATGAAGGCAAGGTAGCCGGCATTCAAACAATTATCGCTAGAAAAGGAAAGATTGTTCACTTTGAACAAGTCGGAAAACTAGACTTAGATACTGGTACCACCATTCGAAAAGATTCCCTGTTCCGGATTTATTCAATGACCAAACCCCTAGCAACCACAGCGGCTATGATTCTTTATGAAGAGGGCAAGTTTCTGTTGGATGATCCGGTTGAAAAATATTTACCTGCATTTAAGGATAAGAAAGTACTGGTCGATGGCGCATTAGTCGATGCAACACACCCTTTTACTATTCGAGAATTAATGAGCCACACCGCGGGACTTACTTACGGAATCTTTGGCAACTCACCTATCGATCAGCAATATCGCGCAGCCATGTTTGGAGAGGGCAATAATTTTAATTTTCGCAGTATCGCCAATAATAATGCGCCTATCAGTCAGCTTAAGACGTTAGATGATTTAGTGACCGCCATTGGACCTATCCCGCTTCAATATCAACCAGGGACCCAGTGGGTATATAGCTTATCGGTGGATATCTTAGGTGCAATTATTGAAAAAATTTCTGGCCAATCCTTAGAGATATTCATGGCGGAGCGTCTATTTAATCCGCTAGGCATGGAAGATACGTTTTTTGAGGTTCCAAAAGCAAAACTGCACCGATTTGGCACTCTTCACACAATGGGTGTAACCGGTGAGTTAACCGTGGTCGATAGACCTAAAACCAGCGACTTTGTCAATAATGTCAGTTTTCCATCTGCAGGAGGTGGCCTGGTCAGTAGCGCCATGGACTATCTTCGTTACTCCCAGATGATGGTTAACGGCGGAGAGCTTAATGGCGTGAGGATCCTTAGCCCCACTACAATTGATCTGATGACCCGCAATCAACTGAGTTACGACATGCAATTAAAATATGATCCAAGACCCGGGATCGCAGGAACCACTGGTTTTGGTTTAGGCTTTGGCGTTAAAACCCATGCACCAAAAACCTCGTCTGGCTCTAAAGGTAACTTTAGGTGGGCTGGCATCGGTGGCACTGACTTTTGGTGTGATCCCAAAGAGAATTTAACGGCTATTGTCCTTATGCAGATGATTCCATACCCTCAATCAGTCCGGGCAGAATTCAAGAACCTCACCTATCAGGCCATTACCGAGATGAATTAAAAAAGGCTCGCTAGCTACGAGCCAATTCCTCATTACGTTTTTCCGCTGTTGCCCAATCTTTCGGTAATACACGGGCAACGACCAAAAAGCTGATGATTGAAAGAATAAACATACAGGAGGTGACTGTCATCGCATAGCGCATGGACTCCAGATCAGGATTGCCCTCTTTAAATACATCGATCAGCCAGCCAGTAAATGTCGGTCCGCCGCCCAACGCCACCATATTCAGGATAAAGAAGAATAATGCTGTGGACATAGCGCGCATATTGACCGGCGCCAAGGTTTGCGCGATAGCGAAACTTGGTCCCAGATAAATACCTAAAAACAGTAAGAAAACTGTAGTGCAGGCCAGATGAGCCCAAACTGATGCCACCCAAAAACTGAGTATGCCAATTGGCATACACACGGCTATGGCGATGGCCGGCAGCCAACCATAGGCGCGTATGTCTTTGGCGCCCCATTTGTCAGCTAGTTTTGCGCCGAAGAAAGCACCGCCGGCATAGGTCGTGCCGTTAATAACACCTAGAACAATAACCAAAGTTTGGAAATCAAAACTGGGATCAAGAACGACCAAATATTTGGTTTGAAATGCCGAGGTAGCGTAAGAAACAAAAGAGCCAAAAGCGATTCCAAAACACATCGCCCACCAGGCTGGAATCTTAAGTAAGGTCTTCAGAGACTCGCTAAACGGTGGCTGAACAATATCGGTACGATTATCAAACTCCATTGCCCCTCGAACCGGCTCCCGCAAAACCAGCCTAACAATGACCGCTAAAAAAACTCCAGTGACGCCAAGAAAAATAAAGATGCGACGCCAATCAACATCCTGACCGGAAGATCCCATCAATGATGCCGTGGCAAAATAGGCAGCCATAATACCCAGCGGAATACCCATTGCGTAGACGCCTAGTGCTCCAGCACGCTCTTCTTTAGGGTACATATCAGAGATGATTGAATGGGACGGAGGGCTTCCGCCAGCTTCACCGATGCCAACCCCCATGCGAGCAAAACCCATTTGCATGAAATTACCTGCCATGCCTGTCAGTGCGGTAAAACCACTCCAGGTTGCCAGCGCAATAGACAGAATATTGACTCGATTATAACGGTCGGCCAACCAGGCAATGGGAATAGCAACGCAAGTGTAGAAAACAGCGAAGGCCAACCCAATTAATAGCCCTAATTGGGTAAAGGGCGCTAAAATACCCACAATTTGTCGGTCAATAAAATTAAAACCATAAACTACAGTGAGAAGGATTAAGACAAGACTGCGATAATTTTTGCTCGGTGTTTTTTGATCATCCATTGGATTTTATCCGTATTATTATTATTTCGTGTTTAGTATAGCGACGCCGCTTTTTATTTTAGAAGGTAGTATACATAAGAACGCCGCTATTAATAATCTTATCGACAACTCACCTTTGATGTTTCATTTGAACCTTTTAAGCGGACGTTAATAAGACGGCATACAATTCATGAGCGGTCGATTTTAGTAATCGACCGCCCCACAATGCTATCTAACTACAACAGTACCCAGATCTGGCTGAATGAGCTTGCCGGAAACCGCGGATAAGGGATGAGGTGCATCAGTTGAGGATTTATCAGTTAAACCAAATGCAGAAGCAGAGTCCGATGGGCAAGCGCCCGTTTCGATAAAGCCAAGTGCGGCTGCTAGTCGACCTTCGCTGGCATCACCTAAGGCATGAGAAAGGTCATCATCGACTAAACAACCTGTGACTTCGGCACCTGAAAGGTCGCCGCTGACCACAGGGAAAAAGCCATCACTATAATCACCAAAACCTTTTTCATTAGAACCTTTAAACTGAATCGTGCTATAGGTGGTGCCACAATTATCAAGAGCATACCATCCGTAGGGTTTTCCGCGCGTTGCGCCTCCGACAAGAATGACCTCGACATCGACACCACGCAGGCCATTAATTAGAGCCTCACTCGCTGATGCCGTACCACCACTGGATAAAACAAAAACCCGGGTAAATCCTAGGCTAGGTAATGCTGTGCCGGTAGGCGTTGGATTAGTTAGCGCATCAAATCCTGCGGCTGTGGACTCAAACCTAGAAGGCTCTAAGATGTTGTTATTAATCGGATCTCGCTCGGTATATTTGTCATTAAAGGTTAATTCATCAAAAATTAGACCTTCCGTCAGAGGTCCTGCGACCATGTAGCCAAGCTCTGCTGCAATAGTAAGATAGCCGCCACCGTTGTAGCGCATATCTAGAACCAGTTCTTCGACATTGCTCGCCTTAAGCTGGCTAATAGCATCAATAAGCTGGGTTTCAGCAGGTTTGATGTGCGCATTGAATGTTAAGTAACCCACTTTTGTTCCAGCCACATCAAATGTCGCTACATTTTTAACCGGTACTGAGGTTATCTCTGCACTGGACATCGTAAACGTGCGATCTTCTGCGGCGTTTAAATCCCTGACCACAAACGTATGCGCTTCACCCAATGTTTCAGGAAACAAACCGGCATTAAGCGCATCGACATTGTTACTGTTTTCAATCGCTTCCCCATCGATTGAAATAATCTCGGCACCACGTGACAGGCCATTCTCGGAGGCAGGAGAATTTGGCTCGTTATACCCCACAATTATTTTTCGCGGTGGGCTACTGGATATGACAAAAAAACGTACACCGTAGCCCGCAGACACGCCTAAATAAGATTGATTGTAGGCTTCAGTATCTTGATTGTAGTGAAACTGATCTTTTGCGTTACCCGTGGGTGACAAACCGTCGGTGACCATCAAATCAAAATAGTCTTGGTTACTATTCACAGTCCCTGGGTCAATATCAGGCAATTCGGAATACCAAAGGTAAGTATCGTTACTGTACGATCGAATCCAGAAATTTTCATCCGTCACTGAGCCTTGAGTATCACTGTAACCGCCAGTAGTCCTAGGGTTAGCGCAGATATTGCGCATAGAATTCAATCGCCAATCCTCATATTGCCCAGCCACCCAACCTGAACCTGGATCAACAGTAACTGGCGGCACAGCAGTGTTCCCACCACCACCACCGCAGGCGGCAAGAATAATCGCCGCAATAGAAACAGTAGCTTTTTTAACATGAAGGCTTAGAAACCCTGTTACTTGTTGATTTGACACTTCCATCTCCCATTCAAAGAATTTCTATGCACTATACCAGAGCCCACACTCGGATACTGTTTATACGAAAACGTTTAGAGGGGAACTAAAGCAATAAATTGACGTACGCGAACGAGCAATTAGTCAGGCTAGAGCCTAAAGAAAAATCAGCCAACCAAATGGCTATTGGATCTATTTCTGAGGTATAGCCCCTGCACCATCTCTCCGAGTATCAGAGGCACCCATTGTCGCGCCGTTAACGCCCTTGTGAATCGTTTGAGTGGAACCAAGAATACGCGCTTCCTTCTCTATACTGTGTCCCATTTGGGTTAACAAATGTAATGTATCTGGCGATATTCCTGGCTCATATCCCATACGGTCAGGCAACCATTGGTGGTGAACCCGTGAAGCCGCCGTGGCGTCAGCGATGCCCATATCAAATTCCAAAACATTCAGTAACACCTGTAAGACAGCCGTGATAATGGTACTACCTCCAGGGCTGCCAGTGGCCAGTATCGGAGCGCCTTTTTCATCAAAGACAATGGTGGGAGTCATAGCCGAAAGTGGTCGCTTGCCAGGCTGTATCTCGTTGGCAATTCCACCAATCAATCCATAACCATTGGGTGATCCGGGTTTTGCTGAAAAGTCATCCATCTCATTATTGAGCAAGAAACCAGCGCCGGACACTGTAATACCGCTACCAAATGAGAAATTTAACGTTGTCGTCGTACTAACGACATTACCCCACTGGTCCCAGGCTGAAACATGGGTCGTTTCAACACTCTCTGCAATAGCCTTTTGGGCGCCTTTACTAAGAGTATCTGGATCAATAGGTAATCCCGGTAATACATCATCGGAGGAGCTGGCCTGTTTAAGATCAATCTGGCGACGCAATGCTTTCGCGTATTTTTTGTCGATAATCTGACCGACAGGAACCGAGTAAAAATCTGGGTCTCCAAGGTAGGCACTTCTGTCCGCATAGGCTCGACGCATTACTTCCACTAATCGATGGATATAGGCAGCACTGTTGTGGCCAAGGGCTTTAAGATCCCAAGGCTCAAGAATGTTTAACATTTGTAAAAGATGAATACCCCCTGAGGAAGGTGGTGGCATTGAGCAAATTTTATTGGCTTTAAAATCAGCACAAACCGGCGCCCGCTCCACAACGCGATAATTTTTAAGATCATCTAAACTAATTAGACCTCCCGAATGCTTCATTTGATCAGCAATGAGTTGCGCCGTTTTGCCTTGGTAAAATCCGGAACGTCCATTAGTGGCTATCCTGCGCAGAGAGTCCGCTAAATCAGACTGCACTAATTCATCGCCAAGCTCATAAAAGGCGCCGTCCTCTTTAAAAAAATATAGTCTAGTTGCTGGATCTCTTTTCAACCGTTTAGCGCGTGATTTGATAGAAGATGACAAATCCACATTTACAGCAATACCTTCAGCCGCTAGATCAATTGCAGGCAGGATAACTTGTTTCAATGTTAATTGGCCGTACTTCTCGTGCGCATACAAAAGACCGGCAACAGTGCCGGGCACTCCGGAGGATTTAAGGCTGTCTCTGGCTAATTGATTATCAACCTCTCCATTTGATTTCAAAAACATATCTCTGGATGCCGCTGCTGGTGCCATTTCCCGATAATCAAGGGCAATCGTTTTGTTCTCTTCGGCTAGGTGCACCATCATAAAGCCACCCCCGGCAAGATTTCCCGCTCTAGGAAGAGTCACCGCAAGTGCAAAGCCCGTGGCAACCGCTGCGTCGATAGCGTTGCCTCCTTGACTCAGAATATCAGCGCCCACCCGACTAGCGACGATCTCTTGAGATGCAACCATACCAGACCTACCATGCACAGGGTGGAAACGGGATTTCGGATCGATGATGGCAGTTTCCGCAGCCATTACTGCCGGCTGTATTCCGCCAAATACAGCCAACACCAAACTCCACTGAGCTAGAATCCGAAGAGTTCTTTGCGATTTAATTATCAATGTAATGCTCCATTTATATTATTTATTCCCAAAACGGTTTTTCGCTTTCCTTAGAGTCGTAATTCCATGCCATCACTAGTTGTATGAGGCCATTGAACAAACCTGCTTTGCGCTGGCTGTGCCTTCCCAGCTTGGATCGGCCTCGCCCAACAAACCACCTTAATCAGAGCAAAATGTCGCGCCGGAGAGTTTGCACGGAAAAACAAGACCTCTAATAACTTCGTTCTGATCGTAAACCTTGATCAAAGCAAAACAATATTTTCCCGAGGAAGATTTTAAATTACAAACATTGAATCAAAATAGCGGTACCACTTCCAGCTGCTCCGCTTGCCGCAACAATACCAGTTTTGCTTTTTTTGCGCTCTAGCTCATCTAATAAAGTGCCCATCATGATGCCGCCTGTAGCACCCATAGGATGACCTAAGGCAATACAACCACCATTAACATTTAACTTTCCATCATCAATATTTAAATCACGCTGGCATTTTATACTGGTTGCTGCAAAGGCTTCATGGAGTTCAAACAGATCTATGTCTGCTGCTTTTAGTCCTTGCTTGCTCATTAATGCAGCGGTCGCTTTAGCGCAACCTGAGACCACTTCCAGCGGATCATCACACACAGTAGCGACTGCAACGATCCTTGCTCTTGGCTTTTTACCAAGGTTCTTTGACAGCGACTCATCGCCAATTAAGAGTAGAGACGCCGCATCTGCCATGGCAGGCGAATTCCCGGCCGTGTGAATATGTCGGATGCTATCAAGCTGAGGATGCTCTCGACATTGCAGTGCATCAACGCCCTGGGCACCTATGTCAGCGAAATAGGGTTTTAACGCACCCAGGTCATCCATGGAAATCCTCTCTCTAATGCATTCATCATCGCTAACCATGATACCTTTAACGGGATTGAAGACAGGAATGATAGATGAAAACCATCCTTCAGCTCTGGCATGGGCGGCTCGCTGCTGACTTTGAAAGGCAATCTCATCGACCTGCTGACGACTCATATCAAAAAGGGTGGCGATGAGATCAGCGCCGCTGCCCATCATTAGCATGCGATGACGCAAAGCCTGGACTGAATCTGAAAATAGGGTCGCCTTATCTGACAACATAGGCACGCGAGACATCATTTCTATGCCGCCTGCTATAGTGCACTGTGCTTGCCCGGTCATCACTTTCATT